>ERZ824575.804-NODE-804-length-35816-cov-12.264059_pt1 | contig 35816 bp, 27 predicted proteins | sample MGYA00519470_ERZ824575 | MGnify/ENA primary metagenome ERZ824575 (study PRJEB31778, sample SAMEA3449170) | human gut metagenome | biome: human gut; feature: human-associated habitat; material: faeces | place: United Kingdom | collected 2010/2012 ...
ATGGAGCGGAAAACGAGATTCGAACTCGCGACCCCCTCCTTGGCAAGGAGGTGCTCTACCACTGAGCTATTTCCGCATCTCTCAACAACGAAATTAATTATACAGCAGTAAAATCTGTTTGTCAACAACTTTTTTAATTAATTTTAAAAAATTCCTAAAACAATCTGGCTTATATTTTTGGAATGGTCGGAAACGCGCTTCAGGTTTATTAAAATTTCCATCATCATAAACCCGGCAACAGGGTCGCAGCGTTTTTCGTTAAGGCGCACAATATGGTTTTTGCGGATTTCTTTCTGTGCTTTTTTAACCTGACGGCAAATATCCCACGCTTCCTGCGCCAGTACCTTATCGTTATTGGCAAGCGCTTCCATGGCTTTGCCGCTGGCCTGCATAACCAGTTCGCCCAAAGCGCGCAGTTCGGTTTTGGCTTCTTCGCTGAATTTAACATCATCTTCAAACATGCGGCGGGCATCTTTGGCAAGCGCTTCGCCGTGGTCGCCGATACGTTCAATATCCGTGCAGGCGTGCAGAAGCCTTGTATGCATTGCCGAAAGCTCGGCGCCCATTTCCTTTTCGCTCATTTTGGTAAGGTAACGGGTTATATCTTCTTCAAGCGCATCAATTACAGGCTCATGCTCCAGTACGTATTTAATTTTATTTTCGTCCTTGTCTTCCAGTGCCTGCATGCCAACTTCAACATTATGGCGTGCCATATTGCCCATGCGCACAATTTCCTTAACGGCAAGCCCCATGGCAATGGAAGGAGTTACCAGCATTTTCTCATCAAGATATGCAGGTTTGCGCGAAATAATTTCGCCTTTGCCCGGCAGGCATTTTTCTATAAATTTAATGTATAAACCGGTAAACGGCATAAACAGCAGCGTATTTACCACGTTAAACGCCGTATGCGCGTTGGCAATCTGGCGTGCAATATCGTCAGCCGGGGAAATTGCCAGCACCAGTTTTATAAACAGCCCCATAAAGGTTATAAAAATAATGCTGCCGATAAAGTTAAACATTACATGCGCCAGCGCTACCCTTTTGGCCGTAATATTGGCACGCAGCGAAGCAAGCACCGCCGTAATGCAGGTACCGATATTATCGCCCAGAAGCACGGGAATTGCGCCTTCCAGCGGAATAAGCCCCTGATTGGCAATGGCAATTAAAACGCCGATTGTTGCGCTGCTGGACTGAATGACCATGGTCATCACAAGGCCTACGCCCACGCCGAGAATCGGGTTATCGGAAAAGCGGCCGATAAAATCAATAAAGCCCTGGTATTCGCGCAGCGGCATTACGGAATCGCTCATCATTTCCATGCCCAGCATTAAAATGCCGAAGCCCAAAATTACCTGGCCGATATATTTGCCGCGCTGGCGTTTTGCCAGAAGATGCACGGCAAAGCCGATAGCAAGAAACAGAGTGATGTAATCGGTAAGCTTAAAAGCAATAAGCTGTGCCGTCATGGTTGTGCCGATATTGGCACCCATTACAACGCCGAATGCCTGCTTTAAATTCATCAGCCCTGCGTTTACAAAACCAACCGTCATTACCGTTGTAGCACTGCTCGACTGCAAAATACCTGTTACAACGGCGCCAAGCGCAACAGCCACCGGCAGAACGCCTGTCAGCTTTTCCAGTATTTTTTGCAGCTTCTCGCCTGCGGCACGCTGCAGGCCTTCGCCCATAAGCTGCATGCCGTATAAAAATAACGCCAGTCCTCCCAAAAATCCGAAAAAGTAAACCATAAGCCCTCCTGTAAGTTGTTTAACTTAATTTTTACTTATACTTTACATTTATTATACAAGATTAAAGAGGAAAGGCACAAGTAATTTTCATTTATTTTGTAACAGATAATACAAAAGGCCCTGCAATTTGCAGAGCCCCGTTTATTATGCGTTTGCCTCTCCGGCAGGTTTATAATGTTTTTCTTTCCATTTTTCAAATTCCATATACACAACCGGTACAACCAGAAGGGTAAGCATGGTTGAAGTGATAAGACCGCCAACAAGCACCACACCCATGGACTGGCGCAGCTCAGCGCCTTCGCCGATGCCCATCGCGATAGGCAGCATGCCTAAAATGGTTGAAAGCGTCGTCATCAGTATCGGGCGCAGGCGCAGTGAGCAGGCTTCCAGCGTTGCGCTGCGGATATCAAGCCCTTTTTCGCGCTGCTGGTTGGCATAGTCAATAAGCAAAATGGCGTTTTTGGTAACAAGGCCCAAAAGCATGGTAAAGCCAATCATACTCATCATGTTGGCCGTCTGCCCCGCCATTAAAAGGCCAAGCACGGCGCCCACTACAGCAAACGGCAGCGAAGCCATAATAATTACCGGCTGGCTGAAGCTTTCAAACTGCGCCGCCAGAACCATATAAACAACTACAACCGCCAGCACAATGGCCTTAACAATTTCGTTAAACGAACGCGACATTGTATCGGCTTCGCCAATCAGCTTGTAGTTGTAGCCCTGCGGCATGTTCATACTGGGTATCAGCTCGTTTTGTATTTTGGCAATCAGTTCGCCCGGAGATGTGCCTACAGTGTTGGCGTAAACAACAATCTGGCGCTGCTTGTCCTCGCGTTCAATACGCGTCGGCCCGCTGCCAAGGCTTATGTCGGCAACGTCGCCCAGGCGGATGAACTGCCCGTCCGGCGAAGACACGCGCAGATTTTTAACGTCATTAATATCGGTACGCTTGCTTTCCGGCAGCTGCAAAATAATATCGTAGTCGTTATCGCCGATTGTAAAGCTGTTGCCGGTGCTTTTGCCCATAAAGGCCATTTCCACAACTTCGCCGACGGAATAAGAATCGAGCCCCAAAAGGCTGGCGCGCGCCTGGTCAAGCCTGATTAAAATTTCCGGCTGTTCGTCCGAATCGGAAATATCGACATCCGTTGCGCCCGGAACCTTACGCACCAAATCGGCAAGCTCCAGCGCGTATTCTTTAAGCTGTTTAATATCGCTGCCGCGCAGGCCAATCTGCACCGGCCTGCTGTCGCCGCGGCCGCGCCCCTGATTGGACACTACCGTAACGCTCAGCCCCTGAACGTTGCGTACTTCGGCACGCAGGTCATCCATAATCTGCTGCATGGTGCGGTCACGCTCATTGCTTGGCACAAGGCGGATATCAATAGAGCCCTGATTTACCGGGTTGCGTCCGTTGCCGATATTCAGCGCCGCTATTTTTACTTCCGGCAGGGCCGTTATTTCTTTTTGCAAAGGCGTTGCCAGCGCCACCGTTTTTTCCATACTGGTACCGATAGGCGCTTTAAAATTAACGGTAAACTCGCCGGAATCGTACGTCGGCTGGTATTCCGTACCTACAAACGGCAGCAGCACAATATTCATTGCCAGCGAAACTATACCGGCGGCAATAACTTTTTTGGGGTTGTTCAGCGCCGCTTCCATAATGCCGCTGTACAAACCGCGGAAAATCTGAAAGCCCGCTTCAAATTTATCAAGCGCCAGCTGTACATATTTGTTGCGGTGGCTTTCGCCCGGCTTTTCTTCTTTCAGCCAGTAGGCGGAAACCATTGGCGTAAGCGAAAACGCTACCAGAGTGGAAAACGCTATGGCAAAGGCAACCGTTAAGCCAAACTGTTTAAAATACTGGCCGATAATTTCGCCCATGCTGCCAACCGGCACAAACACTGCCATTAACGACAGCGACGTTGCCAGTATTGCCAGGGAAATTTCCTGCGTTGCTTCTTTGGCTGCCACAAACGGCGTTTTGCCCATTTCGATATGGCGGAAAATGTTTTCGATTACAACAATCGCGTCGTCTATCAAAATGCCTACCGCAAGGCTCAGCGCCATCAGCGACATGTTGTTTAAGGTAAAATTCATTGCCTTCATCATAAAGAAGGTTGCAATTATTGATGTTGGTATGCACAAGCCGCCGATAATGGTGGCACGGAAGTTGCCGAGGAACATATAAGTTATAAAAAGCGCCAGCGCGCCGCCAAAGAAAATCGTGTTCCACACGTCGGCAATGTTTTCGCGTACGTAGGTAGACTGGTCACGCACAATATCAACCTTAATATCTGGCGGAATTACGCGCTGTTTAAGCTCTTCCATTTTGGCGTTAACACGGTCGGTAACGTCAACCGTGTTGGTTTTGGATTGTTTGCGCACGAAGGTCATAACGCAGGGCACGCCGTTGGCACTGGCGAAGGTATCTTCATCCTCCCAGCCGTCAATAACGTCCGCCACGTCGCCAATGTACACAGCCTTGCCGTTATGGTTGGCAATAACAACTTTTTTAATATCGTCGATATTGCTGTATTTGCCAATGGTACGCACGGTTATTTCCATGTCGTGGTTTCTGGCTTTGCCGCCCGGCGTATTATAGTTCTCGTCGTCTACTTTTGCAAGCAAATCCTGAAAAGATATGCCGTATTCCATTAACTTATCCGGCTTTGCCACAAGGCGTATTACACGCTGGCTGGCGCCTACCGCAGTTACTTCGGCAACGCCTTCAACCATCTGCATTTCGTCAAGAATGCTGTCTTCTATCAAACGGCGTATTTCGCCGCGGCTGCGCGATTCGGAAGAAAACGTGTACGCAACAATGGACTGGGATGTTAAATCAACCGTTTGTACTACCGGTTCGTCGATATCGTCCGGCAGGCGGTTGCGCACGCTGGCAACCTTTTCGCGCACTTCACTGGCCATAGCCTGCGGGTCTACGCCCATGTTAAATTCCAGTACGGTTTCGCTGTAGCCTTCAAGCACGGTACTGGAAATTGTTTTATAGCCTGCAACCTGGCTGACGCGGTTTTCTATCGGCTTAGTAATAAGCGTTTCCATTTCTTCCGGCGAAGCGCCGTCGTAAGTAACGCGCACGCTGACGATAGGCATATCAACGTCAGGGTTCAAATCTACGCCGATTTCCGGGTAGCAGCGGATGCCGAACACTACCAGCAGCAAAATAAACATGGTAGTAAAAACCGGTCGGCGGATAAAAGTCTCTATCATAATTAATTACCTGCCTTATCAGTAACTACCTTGCTGCCTTCGCGCAGCTTGTTGTGCCCTTCGGTTACAATTACTTCATCGCCTTTCAGTCCGCTTAAAACCTCGGCAACCTTGTCGTCCGTATAGCCAATGTCAAGCACCTGGCGGCGCACGGTGTTATCGTCTTCCACAATAAATACGGTTTTCTGGTCGTCACGCATTACAATGGCATAAACCGGGATTGTAAGCACATTCTGCCTGGGCTGCGCGGTAAGCTTTACCGTTGCAAAAACGCCTGCCAAAAGCCCTTCGGTGTTGTCAACACTTACTTCGGCGGCAAAGGTATGCGCAGGTAAATCGGCAACTGGGGCAATGCGCGTTATTCTGCCGATAATTTTATGCCCAGCAAAGGCAGGCAGTTCTATTTCGGCTTCGTTGCCAACGGATACGCCGCTGATATTGCCTTCCGGGATATTAATAACGGTTTTTAAAACACTGATATCGGCAATGGCAAACAGAGGTGTACCTGCTGCTGCATAATAACCTTCCTGATGATAGCGTTTGGAGATAATGCCGTCAGCCGGGGCTGTTATTACAGTACCTTCAAACTGCGATTCCATAGCCTGCACGGTGCCGCGGGCTGCATCCAGCTTGGCAGCTGCGTTGTCACGCGCAAAAGCATAATCGTCGGCAACCTGTTCGGAAACCGCACCCTGTTTATATAAAGCGCTGTAACGTTCAAGGTCGCGCTCGGCCTTGCGGAGATTGGTCTGTGCGTCCATGTAATTGCCGCGCGCTTCACGCAGGGCAGCGTCAGTATCGCGCTGTTCCAGTTCCGCCAGCACCTGCCCTTTAGTTACACGGTCGCCCTCATTAACATATACACGCTCCACACGCCCGTCAACTTTGGCGGCAACATCTGCCTGCCACTCAGGGTCAAGGCTGCCGCTGAACTCCAAAAGCGGGGTAATCGTCCTGCGCTCCGGCTTTGCCGTAACAACTGCCACCGCCTGCACGCGCGACATTCTTTCCGCACGGGTACGCTCCGTTTGTATATTATCAAAAATACGGTAACAAACAATTAAAACAACGGCAATGCAAATGCCGATTAAAATTTTCATATTACGGTTATGCCAGTCCATAGTACGCACCCAACCTTCTGCAAGTATAAGTTATTTTAATTATATAACTTTTTAAACTGTTTTAGCAAACAAATATCCTTGCATTAATGAAACAATTGTGTAAAATTGCTTAATAAATTCTGCTTGCGCTTAATTCTGCGGAGAATTATAATGGCTTTGGGAGGCGAAATTATGGAAGCAATGTCACTTTTTGAAAACAATTTATCACAGCCGCTGGCGGCAAGGCTGCGCCCCAAAACGCTTGAAGAATATGTTGGCCAGACCCACCTTTTGGGCAAAGGCAAAGTGCTGCGCCGTTTAATTGAAAGCGACCAGATTTCCTCCATGATTTTCTGGGGGCCTCCCGGCGTGGGCAAAACCACGCTGGCGCGGATTATTGCCAACACCACCAAAGCAGCTTTTATTGATTTTTCGGCCGTTACAAGCGGCATTAAAGAAATACGCAGCGTAATGCAGAAAGCGGAAGAAAACCGCCGTTACGGCGAAAAAACCATTGTTTTTGTAGACGAAATACACCGTTTTAACAAAGCGCAGCAGGATGCGTTTTTGCCCTTTGTGGAAAAAGGCAGCATTATTTTAATAGGCGCAACGACGGAAAACCCTTCGTTTGAAGTTAACAGCGCATTATTAAGCCGCTGCAAGGTTTTTGTTTTGCAGGAACTTAAAACAGCTGAGCTTGTGCAGCTTTTAAAACGTGCCTTAACAGATGAAAAAGGCTTTGGCACCCAGAAAATTAACATCGAAGAAGAACTTTTGGAAATGATTGCCGTTTTTGCCAACGGCGATGCCCGCACGGCGCTTTCCACCTTAGAAATGGCAGTATTAAACGGCGATATGGACGCAGGCGGCACAACGACGGTAACACGCGAAACACTTGAACAATGCACCTCAAAAAAATCGCTGCTGTACGATAAAACAGGCGAAGAACATTATAATTTAATTTCCGCACTGCATAAATCCATGCGCAACAGCGACCCGGACGCCGCCGTTTACTGGCTGGCACGCATGCTGGAAGCAGGCGAAGACCCGCTTTATATAGCGCGGCGCGTTACGCGCTTTGCCAGTGAAGATATCGGCCTTGCCGACCCCAAAGCACTGGAAATTGCCGTTGCCGCCTACCACGCCTGTCATTTTATCGGCATGCCGGAATGCAGCGTGCATTTAACGCAGGCCGTGGTGTATATGTCAGTCGCGCCAAAATCCAACGCACTTTATATGGCGTATGAACACGCCAAGCGCGATGCCGCAAAAATGCTGGCCGAGCCTGTACCGCTTGTTATCCGCAATGCGCCCACAAAACTGATGCAGGAACTTAACTACGGTAAAGGCTACCAGTACGCGCACAACACGGAAGAAAAACTTACCAACATGCAGTGCCTTCCAGATTCGCTCGTGGGAAAGGAATATTACAAGCCAACAACCCAGGGGCTGGAAGCACGCGTAAAAGCAAGGCTTGATGAAATAAAGCGCTGGAAGCGTGAGCACGGTGGCAGGTAAAGAACAGTAAAAACTAATATAATATGCCAAAAGCCAAAGCACTACTTTAAGCAATGCTTTGGCTTTTATTATTTAAATTATTTTATTGGCAGCCAGTTTGTTCAAAAAATCCAAAAGGGTTGTGCTGTGAAGCAGCAATTAAAACTGCGGCGGCTTAATTTATAACAATAACCTACGAGAGTCCGGTGCCACGCCCGGACGGAATCGACGAAGCCGCAGATTTTAACAATGCTGAAAAGTATAACCCTTTTGATTTTTTCTGTTAAAGGTTCGTAAATTTTGCTCATTATTCAATCGCAAAATTTGCGTAACTTCGCCGGCTCAATTATTGCCTTCGCTATCACCTGGCACTAATTGGCGGCTCAGTTAAAAATACACTTTTTTATCTACCGGCGCGGTAGAAGCAATAAGTTTGCCTTTGCGGTAATTGCGCAGCACCGGCGCATTGTTGTTTAATGCGTCATACCAGTTTTTGGCGTCCAGAATAATAAAGTTTGCATCTTTGCCAACCGCAATGCCGTAAGCATCACCCAAATGCAGGGTGCGGGCTGCGTTTTCGGTAACAAACTTATAAGAATTGCAAATTTCTTCATAGCCAAGCATATGCCCGGTATACAGCCCCATAAATACCTGGTCACGCATATTGGCATTGCCAAGCGGGTTCCAGGGGTCAAAAATATCATCCGAGCCGAAAGAAACATTAATGCCTTCGGCGGTAAGTTCTTTTACGCGCGTCATGCTGCGGCGTTTCGGGTAAGTATCAGCACGTCCGCCCAAATGCACGTTAACGCACGGATTTGCCACAAAGTTGATGCCGGACATTTTCAACAGCCGCATCAGGCGAATCATATAAGCATTGTTGTAGCTGTGCATGGCGGTAGTGTGCGAAGCCGTTACCATATCGCTCATACCGGTTTCATAAGCGCGGGCGGCAAGAGTTTCCAGCCCGCGGGAAGCCTCGTCATCAATTTCATCGCAGTGTACGTCAATCAGTTTGCCGTATTTCTGCGCCAGTTCAAAGCAGATGTTAAGCGATTCAACAGAATATTCACGGGTAAATTCAAAATGCGGAATGGCACCGGCAGCATCGGCACCCATTTTCAGCGCTTCTTCAAGCAGGCCTTTGCCGTTGGGGTAACTTAAAATTCCATACTGAGGGAAAGCAACGATTTGAATGTCAATATAATCCTTAACTTCCTCGCGCAGCTCCAAAATTGCGCGCAGGGCGGTCAGTTCCGGGTCATTAATATCTACATGGGTGCGCACATATTGAATACCGTTGCCTGCCTGCAGGCGGAGCGCCTTGTTTACACGGTCTTTTACTTCCTGTTTGGTAAGGAAAGGCTTATATTCTTCCCAGCGCTGAATACCTTCAAACAGCGTGCCGGATAAATTCCAGTGCGGACGTCCTGCCGTAAGGCAGGTATCGAGATGTACGTGCGATTCCACAAACGGCGGCAGCACCATTTTACCGGCGCAGCAATCAACCACTTCTTCGCCGGGCAACGCTTCCAGCTGAGGAGCAACAGCGGCAAATTTACCGTCCGTAACGCGGATATCTACCGTTTCCGTGGCATTTGCCAGATACAGTTTTTGCAGCAGCATAACAATTCATCCTTTCTTTACAGTTATTATTTATTTTTTCCAAGCATTTCTCCGATAAAGAAGAATACAGCAGCAACCACCATAGCATTAATGGCGGCAATGCCCCACTGCAGCAGGTTTGCACAGGCAGCGCCCACTATAATACCGGCAATGTTGAACCAGTTAATGGTATATTCGTTAAAATCGCTGCCGAATTTTTTATGGTTAAAGAAATAATCTAAAATAACGATAATGCCAATCGGCGGCAGAGCGCAGTTAAGAATGCTGAGCCAGCTTACAAAATTGTAATAAAGCCAGATTGCAAGCGCCGTGCCGATAATGCCGGAAATCCATGTAGTCCATTTCATGCGTACTTTGGAAATATTGGAAATGGCAAGGCCGCCGGTGTAAAGAGCATTATTATTGGTAGTCCAGATATTGGCGCCAAGTACAATCAAAGCCGGAATGGCAAGACCCTGTGCAATCATAACGTAGAAAATATCGTCCTTGCCGGTGTAAGCGCCGCCAACCGCGCCAAAGCAGAACATCAGCGTGTTGCCTAAAAAGAAGGCAATAACCGTAGTCCACACGGCAATGCTGCTGTTTTTGGCAAAACGGATAAAGTTAGGCGTTGCAGTACCGCCGGAAATAAAAGAGCCAATAACATAGCCGATGCCGGTAAACAGGGTAATCTGCCCGACAGACTGCGCAAAAATGTAAGCCAGCCCGCCGCCTTCTGCGGCAGCGGTAACCATGGAATAAACGCCCAGAATAATGATAAGCGGAACGGAAATATAGCTGACAATTTCCAGTGCCTTCATGCCGGTGGCTGCGGTTGCCGTCATTAAAAGGCCGGCAATAATGGTCAGAGTCCATTCGTTCATGCCCATAAGTTCCGCCGCGGGAATGGAAAACATTGCCACGCCTACGCCAAACCAGCCAATTTGCGTAAAGCCCAAAATAGCAGACGAAAGATAAGAGCCCTTACTGCCAAAAGTACGGCGGCAGAGCAAGTCCATATTCAAACCGGTTTTAGAACCTATAAACGCCAGCACACCGCAGTAAGCCGACAGGATAATGCCGCCAATCAGGCAGGCCCATACAAAGCCCGATAAATCGAGCCCGTTACCCAACTTTGCGCCAACGCTCATACTTGCCGAGAAAAACGTGAAACCCAGCATAACGAAGAACATCTGCCAGAAGCCTTTGCGTGCTGAATCGGGCACGGCCTCCAGCGAATAATCCGCGTCCACAGGAGTGGATGTGTTTTGCTTAACAGATTTTTCCATTGATTGTACCACCTTCCAAAAATATCTTTTTGAGGGCAGACAGCTTTTTTCTGCCCCTGCGCAATACCTAATATACTATACCATTGCAAGCATGCTTTGTCCACAAGTTAAAAGAAAAATAACCTGCACAAATACCGGCGCTTTTAAGCTAATGCCTATTGCTTAATTCATTCAGGCATAAAAAAAGCAGCCTGTTTTACAAGCTGCTTCATTGCATTTTTGGTGCGGTTGGTGGGATTTGAACCCACACGGGTCTCCCCGCCACCCCCTCAAGATGGTGCGTCTGCCGTTCCGCCACAACCGCATTGGGGTATTGCTATTAAATTAAATGGTGCGGTAGAGAGGATTTGAACCTCCACGGGGTTGCCCCCACTAGCTCCTGAGGCTAGCGCGTCTGCCGTTCCGCCACTACCGCGTCAACATTGATTATTATAACGCGCAAAAATCAATCTGTCAATAGTTTTTTATTTTATTTCTGTAATAAAGATAATATTTGTCGCGGTCGCGCAAAACCTTTTTTACATACTCGCGCGTATCCGGGTAAGGTATGTCTTCAATGCGGTTAAAATCATAGTTCCAGCCGTTTTCCTGCATCCATGCGCGCGTGTTGCCGCGCCCGGCGTTATAGGCAATCATCATCAGCACCCAGTTGCGCTGAAATTCATACTCCAGCTCGCCCAGATACCAGCAGCCGAGCCGCACGTTATATTCCGGCCTGCGCAAAGCTTCCATGTCAAAATGGTCAAGCCCCATCTGCGAAGCAATCCATTCGCCGGTTTCCGGCATAATCTGCATCAGCCCCACGGCACCGGCGTGCGATACGGCTTCCGTGTCAAACCCGCTTTCGTTTTTAATAACTGCCGCAACCAAAAAAGGGTCGATTTTGTTTTTGGAGCTGTACTCCAAAATTTCGTTCTGGTAGGGCCACATATAAACAAAGCGCGTCTGCACAGCTTCGCTGCTCCATATTTTCATACTGGCTTCACCGATGAGAAAAATGGCGGCAGCTACCATTAAGAATTTTACCCACCATCTGTCGATAAATTTTTTCTTTTTCCGCCTGCCCAACTTATGCCTCCGCCGTAAAATTTTTCCATGCTGCGGCAACGGCTTTTTCCGTTTCGGCAAAGGTGCCGCTGTTGTCAATTACAAGGCTGGCATAAGCCTTTTTTTCTTCCAGTGTCATCTGCGCTGCAATGCGTGCCTTAACTTCTTCGCGCGTCATGTTGCTGCGTGCCATGGCACGTTCTATCTGCGTTTCGCTGTCTACGGCAACAAGCCACACGGCGTCCACATCTTTGTACCAGCCGCATTCAATTAAAAGCGGCACATCAAGCACTGCGGCAGGCATATTTTTACTGCGGCATTCTTCCAAAAATTTGTGAGCAGCAGCAAGCACGTTTTTATGAATGATTGCTTCCAGCTTTTTCAGCGCTTCTTTATCGTGAAAAACAAGTTCCGCCATTTTGGGGCGGTTAAGCTCGCCGCCATCCGTAAGGTATTCAATGCCAAAGGTAAGGGCTATTTCGTTAAGCGCCGCACGCCCTTTGGCAACCAGAGCACGGCTTTCAGCGTCGGCATCAAACACAGGCGCGCCGAGGCTGCGCAGTAAATTTGCAATTGTACTTTTACCGGAGGCTATACCCCCTGTTAAACCTATTACTTTCATTTTTTCACCGTTTTATTTTTGGCAGTGCGGGCAGTATGTTGTGCCGCGCCCGCCTACTTTGGTGCCCAAAAGTTCGCCGCCGCACATTTTGCAGCACAAGCCTTTGCGCCCATATACCAGCAAATGGTTTTGGTTATCGCCCTTGTTGCCTTCGCCGTCTTTGTAATCGCGGAAGGTTGTGCCGCGGTTGGCAATGCCCTGCGCAATAACTTTGTTTATGGCGTTGTGCAGGCGGTCAATTTCTTCGTCCGTCAGCGTGTTGGCCGTGCGCATCGGCAAAATGCCGGATAACGCCAGGCACTCATCGGCGTAGATGTTGCCCAGCCCTGCGATAAAAGTCTGCTCCAAAATCAGAGTTTTTATGGGCTTTCTGCTTTTGGCTATAACCGGGCGCATATAACCGGCCGTAAAGCCTTCGCTTAAAGGCTCAGGGCCCAAAGTTTCGTAGCCTTCAATATACGCGTCATTATTGGTAACAAGGTACAACGTGCCAAAGGTGCGGATATCGCAGAACCACATGGTTACGCCGTCCGTCAGTTCAAACTTAATTTTGGCATAAGGCGGTTCCGGCTTATCTGCATCCTGCGCAATCAGGCTGCCGGTCATGCGCAAATGCACAATCAGCTTCTGGTTTTCGCCTGTTTTCAGTACCAGGTATTTACCGCGGCGTCCTACATCCAAAATGGTTTTGCCTGTTAAACCGGCAATAAATTCTTCCGGCGAAGGGTATTTTATCAGCCTTGCAAGGTTAATTTCTATATTTTTAATGGTTTTTCCCTTAATGTGCGGCAGCAGGGTTTTGCGTACCTGCTCCACCTCCGGCATTTCCGGCATGGTAATTCCTCCCTATTTGGCGTCTGCCCAGTTTACGCCGTAGTTAACGTCGGCAATCAGCGGTACGCTGAGTTTTACGGCGCTTTCCATAGTTTGTTTTACAAGTGTGCCAACTTCTTCGCGTTCGGCCTCCGTTACTTCAAGCAAAAGTTCGTCGTGCACCTGAAGCAGTATGCGGCTTTTATAACCGCCCTGTTCCAGCATTTTCTGCACGTTCACCATGGCAATTTTTATAATGTCCGCCGCAGTGCCCTGTATCGGCGTGTTAATGGCGGTGCGCTCCGCAAAGCCGCGCAGGTTAAAGTTGCGGCTGTTAATATCCGGCAGATAACGCCTGCGCCCGAACAGCGTCTGCACATAGCCCTGTTTTTTAGCGCTCGCCACCATATCATCCATATATTTTTTAACGCCGGTATAGCGTCCAAGATAATTTTCAATATATCTGCCCGCCTCGCCGCGATTGATATCAAGCTGCTTGGCAAGCCCAAAATCGCTGATGCCGTATACAATGCCAAAGTTTACCGCTTTGGCGCGCGTACGCATGGTGCCGGTAACTTCGTCCAGCGGCACGCCAAACACCTCCGCAGCCGTGCGTGCGTGTACATCCTGCCCGTGCAGAAAGCTTTCCAAAAGCAGTTCATCCTGCGCAATATGCGCCAGCACGCGCAGTTCTACCTGCGAATAGTCGCAGCTTAACAGGTAATCATAACCTTCGCCCGGAACAAAAATTTCGCGTATTTTTTTGCCAAGTTCCGTGCGGGTAGGGATATTCTGCAAATTCGGGTCGGTGCTGCTCAAACGCCCGGTAACAGTAACAAGCTGCTGAAAATGCGTATGTATACGCCCTGTAACGCTATTAATCAGCGGTCGCAGACCTTCAAGGTAAGTGCTGTGCAGCTTCGTCAGCTTACGGTGTTCCAAAATAGTCCGCACCAGCGGATGCTCGTTGCGCAGCTGCTCCAAAACTGATACATCCGTGGAATAACCTGTTTTAGTTTTTTTGATGACCGGCAGGCCCAGCTTTTCAAACAAAATAGCACCAAGCTGTTTGGTAGATTTTAAATTAAAGCTTTCTCCCGCCTGTTCTACCGCCAAAATTTCAAGCGCTGCAATCTGCGCCGCCATTTCTTTGGTTAATTTATCCAAAAGCGCTGCATCCGGCTTAATGCCTGCCAGTTCCATTTTGGCAAGCGTGCGTGCCAGCGGCAGCTCCATTTCTTCATATAATTTTATCTGTTCGTGTTCTGCAAGTTTGGCACGCAGCACAGGCACAAGTTCGGCAACGGTTTTGCATTCCTGCGCATACTCCTGCGTTAGGTACACTCCGCCAACGGTTTTAATGCTGTATTCGCTGCGCGCAGGGTCAATAAGATACGCGGCAATGGCAATATCATCCGTTATGCCGCGTACTTCAACCCCAAGGCACAAAGCGGTTTTTATAATTTCCTTGCTGTCGCTGCAGGCTTTTTGGCAGTTTTCATCTGCCAGCCAGTCATAAAACAGCCGCCAGCCGGGGCACTCGCCTTCAAAAATATAAACGCGCCCGTCACATAAAAGCTCCGCACGTTTAAAATATAAATCCGGCAGCGTACCGCCAATTTGTACAGTAAGCGGCGTAACTTCGCGCCTTACGGCGATAAGCTTAAACAGTGCTTCCGCATCGTCGGCACTTTTTACAACTTCTTCCGGCAGCCCGGCAGGCTTTTCTTCCACAAAGTCGCCAAACAGGCTGAAATCGCCTTCCGGAACGCCCATAACGGCATTAAAACGATCGTACATATTGCGGAATTCCAACCCGGCAAGCAATTCGCGCGCCTCCGGCTTTAATGCTTTTAATTCATAATTTGCCAAATCTGCATCAACCGGCACATCCGTAAAAATTGTAGCCAGTTTTTTGGAAAGCAGCGCCGATTCTTTGTTATTCTGCACTTTTTCACGCAGTGCCTTGCCGCTGATTTTATCGGCGTTAGCCAGCACATTTTCCACGCTGCCGTACTCGCCAATCAGCTTGAGAGCCGTTTTAGGGCCAACACCCGGTATGCCGGGGATATTATCCGAAGTATCGCCCATCAGCCCTTTCAGGTCGATAAGCTGCTTCGGTTCAAGGCCTTCATATTCCTCCGCAAAAACTTCCGGCGTGTAAATTTTAAGGTCCGAAATGCCTCGTTTGGTAAAATATACGCTTGTGCGGCTGCTTAAAAGCTGAAGTTCGTCGCGGTCACCCGTTACAATAATCACGTCAGCTTCCTGCGGCGCGTGTACGGCAAACGTGCCGATGATGTCGTCCGCCTCGTAATTATCAAGCTCCAGCACAGCAATGTTCATCGCCTCCAGCACCTTGCGCGCCAGCGGAAACTGCTCCGATAGCTCACTCGGTGTCGGTTTACGCTGACCTTTATAATCGGCAAACATCTCCGTGCGGAAGGTTTTGCGGCTCTTATCGAACGCTACTGCCAGCCACTTGGGCTGCACATCTGCCAGCAGACGCAAAAGCATATTGCAAAAGCCGTACACAGCACCCGTATGCACACCGCTCTGCGTGGTCAGCGGCGGCAGGGCAAAAAACGCCCTGTGAATAAGGCTGCTGCCATCTATAACTAAAAATTTATCTGCCATATTTGTTCCTTTCGTTCAATAAATCTAATAATATATTATACCACAAGCAAAGGTGTAGGTAAAATGTGCGGCACGGCATAAAAATAAAGCCCTGCCAGGGCAAGGCTTTAAATCATCCACGCGGATATGTACATAATGTTGTTTTTATCCATGCCGAACTCCGGCACAAGGCAGATAACGCTACCAGTTGCTGTTTTAGCTTCGGTGCAGGAGCCAAATGCCGCTTCTATTATGTTAAAGCGCTTGTACATTTTTTGCACCTGCGCGCTTTTGCTGATAACGCACGGGTACAGCACACCGTTGTGCAAAATTAATAGCTCAACCTCTTTACCATTAAAATTGCGGTAGTAGTACAGCGGCGCTTTCTGCCCGCTATTGGCAAAACTTTTATACACCTCGCCGATGACCCATGTTTCAAAAAACTCCGCACTCATCGCGCCAAGTTCTAACGCGTCTGCCGTATTCCAGCGCAAAAGGTATGCCGCAAGCCCGGTATCCGTAAAATACAGCTTCGGCGTTTTTACAACGTACTTAACGCCGTTAAATGCCGCAGGCTGAAGCAAATAAACGATACCCATCTTTTCTAAAATGCCCAGCCACTGCTTCGCCGTTGGTATGCTGATGCCTGTTTCTTTTGCCATAACGGCGTAGTTTAAAAGCTTTGCCGTCTGCGCCGCTGCTGCACATAAAAAGCGGTAAAACTTCATCTCATCATTAAGCTGAATAAACTTGCGGATGTCACGCTGCAAAATATCCTGTACAAGTTTAGCGTAAAATGCCTGCCAATTCGCACCTTCTTTATACATTGCAGGCTTATCACCGCGCCAAATGCGTTCATAAATCTCCACCACGCTGTGCGAAACAGGACTTTGCATCCGTTCTGCCAAAAGCTGCATATCCGGTATAAACGGCGTACTTTCCCTCCCGTCCAGCTCCGCACTGCTTAAAACCGCAAAGCTCCAGGCAGGCAAACTTATCACCAAGCTCCTGCATAATGGCGGTAATAGTTTCTGCGTCCTCTTTCGGCGCAATCAGCCAAAAATCACCCGGCTTGCCGTGCCTTTGCACATAATCCTTAATTACCGGCACAAGCTCCGGCGCGTACTGAATGTTATCAATCAGCACCGGCGGCGCATACCGCTGCAAAAACAGCACCGGTTCTTCATTAGCCACACTGCGCAAAGCAGGCTCCGCCAAATCAGCGTACTTGCGGTCAGGCGAGGCAAGTTGTTTGAGGATGGTTGTTCTGCCGGATTGAAAAGTACCTTTTAAGAGTATTAAAACTTTATTCAATTTACTAATTTGTTTCTTTATATTTCGTTTCCTAATCATATTATTTCGTTCTTAGAAAATTTAAATATTTAATTTTCAATGAGTCGTAAATGTAACAACAAATTAACGGACCAAATACACCACATAAGATATAAAATAAATCACTCGCAGGATAATGGGCTGTTATTCTAAAATAAATATCCGTTTGGTACTTATCATAATTAAATGTATTAAGAGCTAAAATATGAAATTTTTTTAATAATAACAAAAATGTATTGAATAGCCAAAAGAAAAACTGATGGTGCATCATTATTGAGAATGTATTTTTGCCAATATAACTCAATAATTCATTTTCTTTTACTTTATCTTTTAATAATTCAGCTATTAACACATAAAACCAAATACCAGTACAACCAACAATTAACGGCAATAACTGTTTATGTGTAGGAAAATCCAGTAAATGTATATTAGCTGTTATATTGTTATTAACAAATCCTAAAATAATTCCATTGATAATCGCTAAAAAAATTATTTTATTAAAACTAAATCCATCGTATTTTTCAAAATATTTATAATATAAATATCCAAAATGATAAAATATTAAAAAGTACAAAACTCTGCCAATACCTAATCCAAAATAATCACCAAAATTTTGATATTTATTAAAACCTATCCATAATGCTACAAAATGTAAAAGAAGCAGTGCCACCCCGAAAACCATTTGTCTATTATTCAAGGTTTTAAAAAGAAAATAATAAAATATTTGAACTAATAATAATGTTTCAACAGACCAAGCAGGTAAATTAAAATAAAATGGACACCCTATACCAAATAGTGGATACCACACTAACGACTGAAAAGATAAAGACGCATTAAATTTAATAACTTCAAAATTTATTAATAGAGTAACTAAAATTCCCTAAAATTTTTCTTGTTTTTCAGATTTAGATTTTATCAAAAACTCAATAACAGACAACAATACACCTAATGCAATGTAATATGTTGGCCATACAGCATTACTAAACATTGCTGCGATACACCCACAAAAAGATATTGCTGAAAAAATAAATGTATATTCAGATACTAAAATTTTATAATTTTTGCTAATTAATAACATAATATATCCTATAGGTAATAACCATAAAAACAAGCCTATAATTCCATTATTAACCAAAACATTAGCAAAATTATTAACAACAGGGAATTCTGATTTAAATGGCCCAACTTCATAAGTAGTTTTATGCCAATTGGCTACTTCAGCATTCTTTAAATCCTCTTCTGTTAACGCTTCAGCAATATAAGCATTTTTTAATCCATTACCAACACCGAAAATTGGGTTGTCTACCGCAACTCTTAAATTAGCAGATAAATTTATAAATCTTGCTTCATTACTTCTTGCATTTTTATTTAAAACGGAAAACACATTGCTTTTTAAATATTCTTCTGTATTTTCTGTTTTATTTTGATTGTCTGTATTATGCTTAACAACATTTTCTTCTTGATATATCTTAATATCTATTTTTCTCAAATCAATTGATTTATCAACCTCTGCTTGTTCACTGAATATTACGCTGGTTTTAAAAAACGATATTATAGTGTTATATTCAATAACATTTAAGGAAAAACCCAAAAGTGCAGATATTGTAATTATAGCTATGCTTTTATACATTTTTTTCACATTATCAAATATAACTATACTATAAAGCAAAAACACCTCGCCAAAATACAACAATGTAGCAGTCCGTGCTCTTGTTAAAAAAATTAAAAACGTAAAATAACAAACTAATAAAAAATTCTTTATTCCTGTTTTTCCATAAATATAACTCCACAAATACGGAATACAAAAAGCCGCAACAATACCAAAAAAAGACGGCTCTGTACACAAACTTCTCAATTGGTTTTTCCATATAAGTGGTGGCCACCACCCATGCCCAAAAGCTATATCATAAAAATACGGATTTATAAATTTTAGAATTTGCACAGCAATTTCAGAATTAAATTTTAAATAAGCAATTTCCAGTAATGAGTATAATCCGCATATTATAACTAAATAACGTACATATTTTCTAACCAAATAAAATATGTTTTGGGGTTCCTTTTGGTATATATGATAAATTAAAAATGCAAATCCCCAATATGTAATCGTAGGTATAATTACTTGATTAATTAACAGACGTAAAAATAAATATGTTTTTACTAAAGTTATCTTATCTATAAGAACACCTAAATTAGGAAATTTATCCAATAATACATTAAATTTTCCTGCGTCAAAATTTTGTAAAAAATCTTCAAACGGATAATTAAATATTCCATAAACTAAAGAAACACTCTGCCATAGCATAAAAACAATTATATATAATGTAAACTTTTTATAATTACAAAAATCAAATTTAAATTTAAAATATTCAAATATACAAGATAATAGTCCAAATATAATAAAATATACCGCTAACCTGCCGCCTATCAAAGAAATCATATATTCTCTTGGTATACTATCAAACGGTAATGTTAAAATTGCCATTGCTAAACAAAGTTTTTGTAAATTTAAAATTTTATGCTCTGTTAACATCCTATATTCTCCAAATTTTTAAATTTAATTTATTTAATACAAAATACATAAAAATTACTACACAAAGCTCTGTTAAGCTTACCGTAACAGCGGCACCAACGCCAGACAACAAATTAGCTAACACAGAAATACTTACTACACTAATACATGCACAGCAAATTAAAATTTTACTATAAATCTTAGTATATCCAAATGCTAATAAGGTATGTGTGCCAAAAACATTACTTATTGCAACTAACAACGGTACAACAGACATTACTTTTAATAATATTATTGATTCCAAATACTTGTTGCCTAAAAGTAAAAGTACTATATCTTTTGCAAAAAAAGATAATACAACAAACATCAAAATGCCAAATAAAACATATCCTTTAAGTAATTTATTCAAAAATTTTAATCCGTTTATTTTATTCTCTTGTACTTTTTTGCTAACATAGGGAAATACAGCTAATGAAACAGGGTTTAACAAGCCTTTTATACTTTCAATAATTTTATTAGCAGCCCCATAATAACCAACAATTATATCATTAGTAAAAAATCTTAATATAACAACATTAGTAGCTGTATATGCATTTATAGCCACGGTTGAAATAAAAATATCCCATCCTTCAATAAAATTATGTTTTATAGTTTTATATCCAGGCCAAATAAATAAATGATTATATTTAACGAAAAGATATATTAATGCTATCGCACCAGAAATAACACTCCCCATTGATTGCCATAAAGCCGCAAAAACATAATCCGCAGGACTACTGACACAATAAAAAATTACCATAACAGTAATGATCCTCGCAGCTATGTTAAAAATTGTTATATAAACCATTTTTTCAATTCCCTGAAAAAACCAAATGGGAAATATAACATTACCTATAACATTGAAAAATACTGCAAAGAAAAGTTTTATATCTATAAATGCCAGTAAATTAGTTAAGTTATACAGTAATAAAAAAAGACTTATACAAACTATACATAATATTGATTTACAAATAATAGTGGAAGAAAAAATATAGGCTTGCTCATTTTTAGCCGATGTAATCGCTATTTTGCGGGGAGTTATCATATTAAATCCATAATCAGTACAAATAACAAAATACTGAACTACGCTCTGCATAAAAATAATACTGCCATATTTTTCAGCACCAAGTACACGCACTAAATATGGCAATAAAATCAATGCAAGCAAATATTCTAACCCTTTTAAACTAACCATTGAAATAATATTTTTTAATAATTTCATTTTTTTCTTTTATCCAATTATATACTCTAAAATGTATACTAATAAGAAGATAAATTAACTTAGTTTTATTATTTATATTGTTATTAAAAATAAATTTGCGGATATATTTTCTAAAATAATTTTGACATATGATTTTCTCTTCAATATACATATTAATATTACTACTTTTAAGTAATCTATCTAGAGAAATTCTATAAGCTATAAACAAATCAGCTTGTGCTATATCAATGCAATTACCAAATTTTTTATGACAAATTTTTAATATTTTATTAAAGTTCTCAACTTCATCAAATAAATGCTCATCTATTTTTCTATTTGATAAACTATTCACTCGTCTGACATAATAATAACTAGCATTTGATGTATAACTCATTTTTTTAGTCTTTAATATCCAATCAATTAATATTGCGCTATCTTCACTGCATTTATTTAAAGGAAATCTTATACTTTTTATTATTGTTTTTTTATATAATTTATTCCATACAGCAATAAAAGCGTTATAAGCATATTTTAAATTAATTGATAACATCGTTTCTTGCTCTGATAAATCAAAATCATTTATAGAAAAACTTTTTTCAATTCTATTTTCAAAAACATTATAAAAATTACACATAGCAACATCCGCATTATTTTTTTTTAAATTAACATATAAATATTCATACATATCTTCAGCAATGTAATCATCACTGTCAACAAAACCTATATAATCCCCACTACAAATATCAAGTCCTGCATTTCGTGCTGAACTTAACCCACCGTTTTCTTTATGAATAACTTTTATTCTATTATCCTTCAAAGCATATTCATCGCAAATTTTACCAGAATTGTCAGTAGAACCGTCATCAATTAAAATTATCTCTAAATTTTTATATGTTTGATTTAATATTGAATTTATACATTTATGTAAATATTTTTCTACATTGTAGACAGGTACTATTACACTTATTAAATCATCTTTCATATAATATACTCTTTATAAATTTTGCCCTTTCCAAAAAATTTCACGATACCAATAGTAAACAACATTATAAAACGGCATTAAACCAAACTTTAAACAAAATCCGATTATGCGATATTTTTTTATTTGTGTTTTCAATAACCGCTTTGCAACCTTTTCTTTAAATATATCATCGTTAAAAATTTGTAAATCGCATTGAAGTTGTATAATTCGCTGAACTGATTGTGCATATAAAAAATCTATATAATTATTAAAAAATTTTTTGCATGCAGCACTTTTTACGTTCTCAGTATTATACTTAGTTAATCCTTCTGCGATTTCTATAATATTAAAACTTAATTCTGCTTCTTTTCTATGCTTTTGTGACGTTGGACTTTGCACATAATTATAAAATATAATATCGCTACTCATGATGCGATTACAGCCATGTATAGCTCTTATAACAAAATCTGTATCTTCATAACAGCCATTATTCGTAAAATTTTTAAATTTCAAATCTATTTTATTTAAATACTCTCTTAAATAAAAATAACTCCATATTGCCGGCATAATTCCATTATCAATTAAATAATTTTCTCCATTCAATAGTTGCTGATTTTCTGAAATATGTAATATTTGTGTTATAGGTATGTCTAATTTATTACCATATTCATCAACAATACTATATTTACCAGCAAGTACATCAAGTTTATTTTTTTCAGACAATAAAACCAATCTTTCAACAGCATCTAAATTTAAAAAATCATCACTATCTACAAACATAATATATTTGCCAATAGCATTATTAAGCCCTATATTACGCGCTTCTGCACTACCACTATTTTTTATATGAAATACTTTTACTCTAAAATCTTTTTTTGCATATTCATCACAAATAATGCCAGAACCATCTTTAGAACCGTCATCTATTAGAATAATTTCTAAATTTTTATATGTTTGACTAACTATTGAATTAATACATCGGCTTAGATATTTTTCAATATTGTAAACAGGTACTACAATGCTAACTTTTACATCACACACATTTTTTATCATTTTATAAACTCTTTCAATTTTTCAACTATTTTTTTCTGATCATTTGCTACTATTTTTAGCAACATATTTGTTGTTTTTTCAAATTCAACTGCATTAAAATTTTTAATAAAATTATCCAATTTAGTTTTTAAATCATCATCTTTACTTATTGCAATTCCTAAATTATATTTTTCCACAATCTTTCCCATATATGTGTGCTTCGCAACAATTATTGGTTTCTTAAATACTAAGCAATCATATAATCTATTGGATAATAATGTATCTACTTCAGGTGTTCCATTTCCATAATAAGAATTTATAAAATCAATAGTTTCATAAATTACAGGTTTATCCTTATTTTCAAAAGCATCTTTAAATACAACATTATTTATATTATTATTATTGGCAAATTCGCGTAAATTAATACTTTTAGGTTGATATCCAATATACTTTAAACAATATTTTTTATTATTTTTTAGTTTTGTTAATATCAACTCATCAGCAGCTTTATAGCGAACAAACCCCACATAGCCTATAACAACCTTTCCTTTATTTGCTAAAAATAAATCAGCATTATAAGTCTTATTTTCATTACTTATATTATGATTTACATAAATTTTTTCTTTATTTTCTAAAAAACTAAGAAAGCCTTTAGATGATATACTTGTCATAAAAGAATTTTTTATAAGTTTATTTACTCTTTTTTTATATAAAGTATAATTTTCATATGTATGATCTCTAATATCAAAAACGTAATTATTTTTAAAATGTTCTAATAACATATCACTTATTACTATACCCGTTAACGTATTTAATACTATAAGTTTTTTATATTTATTTTCACTTATTAATTTTTTTACTATTTTTCTATAATAAAGCATTGGCAAAATTTTGTTAAACTTATTACCATCTAATGGACATTTTCGGTGAATGATATACTCATTTCCATTTATTTCTATTTCACCATTATTAAATCTATCCCAAAAAACAATATCATAGTATACATTATATCTTTTTAATAACTTTTCATATAATAGACTATGCACCGTCCAAGATCTAGGATAAAAAGCGATTATTAAAATTTTCATATAAATGTTTTCACCTTTTTATAATAAATTTTCTTTTTAAAAATCCTGCTACTTTTTTAGGCCAATTTTGTTTTTCAAAAAAATCTACATTAACTTCTTTGTAACTATACCCTTTAGTTTCAAGCCAAACATCAAGTAACAATTCATCTATAAACCATCTACGCTCTTTCTTCTCCCAATGACTAATATCTAATCTCTTTTCTACTTCAAACATCACATCAAACCACCATTTACAAAATTCATCAAAATATTCTCTTTTCATAACAAACATATTAAACATATGCGCCCAAGTTCTATTCATCAAAATATTCCAACCCTTCATATATTCTGGATATAGATCAGATATTACTTGCTTAGCTACATAAAATTGTTCACTTGGATGTGCATGTAAATAATGTTGTTTATTGGTTTCTATATAATATTTACGCTTGTCAGCTACAACAATATCAGATGTTTTTAAAATAGATTCCCAATCTTTTTTACTTAAAATATCATTTCTTTTTTCGTTTATTGAACGTAGAAAAAATCCTCTTTTAGTAAAATATCGCCTGTAATGTACAATTCCTAAATAATCTGCTTTCAAATTCTTCCAAGCCCAATATACGCCTGTAAGTTCGCAATATTCAGGATTTTTATTAGAAATATTATCTCCTGTATTATCTCCAATAACCCCAATATCTTTTTTACCTTCTTTACCAACGTGAATTGGTAAATATACATCATCATTCGGCATCCAATATTTTTTATGCGTAGCTACAATTATTTTTATATCCACTTATTCCTTCAATTCCTTTTCTGCAAGGTTTAATGAACTTTCAATTACTTTATCCATATCGTAGTATTTATATTCGCCTAATCTTCCACCAAAAATTACATTTACTTCTTTAGCAGCTAATTCTTTATATGCAGCATATAACTTTTGATTTTTATCATCATTAACGGGATAATAAGCTTCTTCACCTACTTTCCATTCTTGAGGATATTCTTTAGTAATATAGGTTACAGGTTGCTTTCCAAATTCAAAATGTTTGTGTTCAATTATTCTTGTATATGGTGTTTCGCTATCAGTATAATTTACTGCTGCTACACCTTGATAGTTTTCTTTATTATATTTTTCAATTGCAAATCTCAGCCCACGATATTCAAGCGTACCCAAAATATAATCAAAATAAGCATCAATAGCACCGGTATATATAACTTTATTGGCCATGTTACTTAATTCTTTTTTATGCTGTAAAAAATCTATATTAGTTTTTACTTCTATATCTTTTAATAAAGCATTTATTAATACATTGTAGCCTCCAATAGGAACCCCCTGGTACCTATCGTTAAAATAATTATTATCGTAAATATACCTGACGGGTAAACGTTTTATAATAAACGCCGGTAATTCAGTACATTTTCTGCCCCATTGCTTTTCGGTATATCCCTTAATCAATTTATTATAAATATCTATACCAACTAAACTAATTGCTTGCTCTTCTAAATTTTTAGGTTCTTCTTTAATGGCACGCCTTTGTTCATTAATTCTATTTTCTGCTTCTTCCGGTGTTACAACTCCCCACATTTGATGAAATGTATTCATATTAAAAGGCAAGTTATATATTTCTCCATGAAAATTAGCAATTGGACTATTAATATAGTTATTAAATTCTACAAACTGGTTAACATAATCCCATATTTTTTTATTAGAGGTATGAAAAATATGCCCACCATAATAATGAATATTAATATCATCTTTAGATAAGCAATAAATATTACCTCCTAAATGGTTCCTTTTTTCAACGACCAAACATTTTTTGTTTTTTTTATTTGCTTCATGTGCAAAAACACAGCCAAACAAACCACTGCCAACAATTAAATAATCATATTTATTCATAATTACACCTTTACTTTTTACTTAGAAGAACAAAAAATTCTCATCATCATATGGTCAAAAATCATATGAATATCTTCTGTAATTTGCATATCATCAACTGGCACATGCATTTTGTAATCAGCTAATTCTTTTAATTTACCTCCACTATAACCGGTCAGCCCTACAACTTTTGCGCCTATTTTTTTTGCATATTCAACGGCTTTAATTATATTTTTAGAATTTCCACTGCCTGAAATAGCAATAACTAAATCATTTTTTTTTAAAACATCTTTCATCTGCAGTAAAAATACATCATCATAACTAATATCATTAGCAATTGCCGTAATAATAGGGGTATTGTCACTTAAACAAACTAATTTAAATTTTTTACCGGTTTCACAAGATATGCCTTTATTAAAATCACATACAAAATGACTGGCAGTTGCTGAACTACCGCCATTACCCATAGTATAAATATTTGCACCACTTTGCCAAGCATCATTAATAGCATTCATAGCTGTATTAAGTTCTTCTATATTTAATTTGTTTAATATAGAAACTTCTTTTGCTAAATATTCTTTTATCTGTTCTTTATAATTAATCATTATATTGCTCCTGTTAATATCTCTTATTTTGCTCCCAGTTTAATGCAGTTTTTAAAATATTTTCAATAGAACTTTTTTTCAACTGCCATCCTAATAATTCCTTTGCTTTTTTATTTGAAGCAACTAATACAGCCGGGTCACCAGGCCTACGGGCAGAAACTTCGTAAGGCACTTTTATTCCGCTTATTTTTTCAAATGCCCTTATTATTTCTAACACTGTAAAACCCTCACTGCTGCCAAGATTGAACTGTTCCGTGATATTATGCTGCATAATATATTTAAGGCCTAAATAATGTGCTTCTGCTAAATCCTCAACATGTACAAAATCACGCACGCAGCTGCCATCTCTTGTTTTATAATCAGTGCCAAACACTTTTAATACTTTATTTTTATTCAGTGCAGCCCTTATTATTAATGGTATTAAATGACATTCAGGATTATGATTTTCTCCTAACATACCGTCATGTGAACAACCGGCAGCATTAAAATACCTAAAAGAACATGAATGTAATCCATATGCTTTTTCATAATCCACAAGAATCTTTTCGCCAATTAATTTTGTCATGCCATAGGGGTTAATAGGTTCTTGCGGATGCATTTCATCAATGGGTACATATTTAGGTTCACCAAAAGTTGCCGCCGAAGAAGAAAATACAAAATATTTAATGCCATTAGCAACTGCAGCGTCAAGCAACGCAAGCATTTTAGTTACATTATTATCGTAATATCTTTGTGGACGGCTTACAGAATCTGGTACAGAAGCAAAAGCAGCAAAATGAATTATAGCGTCAAACTTTTCTTCTGATAAAAGTTTATTAATAAACTCTTTATCTCCAAAATTACCTTTAACAAATTTACCAACTATTACAGCTTCTTGATGCCCGTCACTTAAATCATCCAGAACAACTGTATCTATACCCTTTTCATAAAAATATCTATTACAATGGCTGCCAATATATCCCGCACCACCGGTAATTAAAACTTTCATCTTTTGCACTCTCCTGTTATAAATATTGCTGCTTGATATAAATTGTCAAATCTATAATCGGCGCCTAAATCAACTTTATTAATTGCAACTGTCTTAATGCCATAATTTTTTCCTGCTTCTATATCTGTTTTACTATCACCAATCATAAATGATTCTTTTTTGTTTACTTGGTACTTTTTTTCTGCTTTCAAAAATAATCCTATTTGAGGCTTACGGCAATTACATCCTCCCTTATCATGTGGACAAACAAAAATATCATCTATTTTTGCGTTTTTATTTATTAATTCATTACACATGTTTATATGAATATTATTCAAATCACTCATACTCATAAGTTTGCGTGCTACCCCTCTTTGATTTGTTACTACTATAACTTTGTAGCCAGCATTATTAAAAATGTTAATCGCCTTATCTACACCAGTCAAAAACTTAAATTCATTCCATGTTTTTATATAATCATGTTCTGGCGCTTTTTTATTAATAACGCCATCCCTATCTAAAAAAATAATTTTATCAGGCAAAATAAACCACCCTACTGCCGTAACGAGCTATTCTAAAATCTAATTCTCTTAACCCTATTGCTTTACGAACAGCATCTTGCTTACTTTCGTCGCAATACAATAGTATAAATCCACCGCCGCCGGCACCTAACAATTTACCGCCAAGCGCACCTGCATTTATTGCTGCTTTATAATATTCATCTATTTCTAAATTACTAATACCATCTGTAACCGTTTTCTTCTTTTGCCAGGCTTCATCAAGCATAACAGCAAATTTATCATTAAAACCTTCTCCCGTTAATAATGTTTTCATTTCATCCGCTTGATTTCGCATATAGTTTAAAACATCAAGTTTTTTATTTGTTTCTGCACTTTGTTTTTCTAATATGCAATCTGCACTACGTCTTATTCCTGTATAAAACATCATTAATTTTCTATCCATTAATTGTTTTTGCTTATCAGTAATTTCTATTTTTTCTCTATTTACTTTTCCATCGCGTTCAAATGAAAAATAATTAACTCCACCATAAGCTGCTGCATATTGGTCTTGCTTTCCAATAGGATGTTTTAAAATATCTATCTCTATTTGGCAGGCTTTTTCAGCTAATTCATGAGCAGATAAACGTTCTCCACAGTAAGTATATAAAGCATTTAAAAGACCGACAGTAAAACTACTGCTGCTTCCCAAGCCTGTACCTGCTGGGATATCAGAAATTGAAGTTATTTCTACTCCTTTTTCTACACCTGTCATTTGCATGCAAGCCTTAGCTATATCATGTTGAATTTCTTTTAAATCATCCACTATTTCAGTTTTAGAATAGCTTATTCTAATAGTGTCATCAAAACGTTTATTTATAGTTATGTAAACATATTTATTAATTCCAGCACTTACCACTGCTCCATAACCGGTTTTATAGTATGCCGGCAAATCTGTTCCTCCACCAGTAAAACTAATACGCAACGGTGTTTTTGTTATTATCATCCTTGCCATTCCTCCTGAGCTTTTTGATAATTATCTAAATTGCCAATATCAAGTAAATATTCTTTAATTTCATATCCATACATTTTATTAACTAATTTTGGTAATACGTCTTTTCCAAAATCACAGGGGTGTATATGTGGTATATAATTAAAAATTTCATTATTAGTTACATAAATACCAGCATTTGCTAAATTGCTTTTTGGATTTTGTGGTTTTTCTACAAATTCATATATTAATTTATTATTATCAATTGCAGCTATACCACATTCTTTAGGTTTATTAGTATGAAATAACCCCATTGTTAAAATATATTTTTTCTGTCTATGAAAAGAAATCATGTTTTCTAAGTTAACATTAGTTAAATTATCTGCATAACAGATCAAAAATTCTTTTTCACCATCAACAAAATTTTTATTCGCTAAAATAGTCCCTCCGCTCCCTAAAAGCAGCGGTTCATAAAATTCTTTTATTTTCACTTTTGATATACTTTTATTGTGCTTATTTATAAATTCACGAACTGGAATTGGCAAATAATGTGTATTTATCAATACTTCCTGAATATTGTATTTTTCAAATAATTGAATCCACCAAGTCAAAAGAGGCTTGCCGCAAATTGGTACTAAACATTTTGGAGTTGTATTAGTTAATGGCCTTAATCTTGTGCCATAGCCAGCAGCCAATAGAAAAGCTTTCATAATCTTTGCACCTCAATACGCACCTTTTCTGAGTAATACTACTTTAAATGTTTTAAACAGCAGCATTATATCAAGCCACACACTCCAGTTTCTCGTGTACCAACTATCTAAAAGTACACGTTCTGTGTAGTCGATATCACTTCTGCCGCTTACTTGCCACATGCCGGTGATGCCCGGTTTTACCATCAGGTAGTCGTTAATGTATTCCCCGTACCTTATCATCTCGTCTTTGATGATTGGCCTTGGGCCTACAAGGCTCATTTCCCCTTTCAGTACATTGAATATCTGCGGCAGTTCGTCTAAACTTGTTTTTCTTAAAAATGCTCCGCTTTTGGTTATCCTCGGGTCGTGTTTTAATTTAAAGTCTTTCTCCCATTCAGCTTTTGCGTCCGGGTCTGTTTTTAATAATTGTTCTAATTTTTCTTTAGCGTCTACGCACATGCTGCGGAATTTGTAGCAGTTAAATTCTTTGCCGTTTTTGCCTATACGCCTATGCTTAAAGATTACAGGCCCCGGTGAGTCTTTATATATCCATAAGGCTATTACTATGAGTATTGGGCTTATAGCGATTGTGCCTGTTATGGTCAGCACGTAGTCAAAGATTGTTTTTATCAATCTGTTTATTGGCCTTGCAAGGTTGTTTTTAAACCTTAACAGCATCAACTTTTCGTTGAACAGGCTTTCTGCTTCTATGCCGCCCATTGGTACACCTACAAGGTTTGGTATTACGCCCATGCTTTTAACTAAGGGCTGTACTTTGTAGATTAGTTTTGTCAGTTTGCCTTGTTCTAAGCCCGGTGCTGCTATAAAGACATGGTTGATTTTATACTTTGCTATTACTTGTTCTGCATCACTGAATTTGCCAAGTACAGGGTAGTTTTCTAATATGCCTTTTTCTACTTTGTTGTCCTCAAGTAAGCCTATTATTTTATAGCCCATACCGGCATCGTTTTTAATGCCTTGTACAAGTAGTTCTGCTGTTTTGCCTGCGCCGATAATGAGTACCGGTATTTGCAATAACTGGTATTTTTCAAGTATCTTTTTTACTATGTAGCGGAAGATGACAAGCAGAATAAAGCTCAATATCCAGAATACTGCGATGAACATTCTACTGGTTGAGCCTGCTATACGTGCTATATAGAGTAATATGATGATACTTGTAACAGCGTAGCAGCTTGTTATAAAGAGTTTTTGGATTATCTGCCAGAACTGAGCACGGCGTGTATAGAGCTGTCCGATATTTAAGAAGATTACATATAGCAGCGGGAATACTACCCAAAAGTTAAGCCAGGATATATGCAGGCTGTGATTGCCGGTATAAAAGTTACGAAAATTAAAAGCAAGTTCTTCTGCACATACTATGGCGATATAGTCAACACAAATTAATACAAACGGTAGAATGATATTGGTATACTTATTTATTTTTTGCAGATGTTCTGTCACGGTTATCCCTCTTACGTTTTATTGATTGTAATAAAATTTATAATTTTATTTTACATTATTTTATAATGTTATTTTACCATACCTTTATCCCCCCCACAAGTCATTTCCGTTAGAGTAAGTCTAACTTTTACTGGTCTTGGTGAAACTTTATCCCTGCCGGTAGGTTAGCGCGGCAGCGTAGTTTCGCATTAACCCGCACTATCGGTGATGCGTGATATCAATGACTTATCTAAAAAAATAACGTCACAACAAATTTGATGCTGACATTAGAAGTTTATCTTTTTTATTATATTAAGGTTCACAAATTTCACTCCCTATTCAGTCATGAAATTTGCGTAGCTTCGCTGTCACGGTTATCAACTTCGCTTCCAGCTCATTGCTAACCGGCGACTCAGCTAAAAACAAAACCACCCTGTTTACTCCAAACGGAATAAACAGGGTGGCTTACTTTACCTATTGCAACTTATTGAGTTTTTCTGCTGTTACGCAGTAAAATCAGTTATTAGTAGGCACGTTATTGTATTTTACTTTTACGTCACTGTATCTGCTCATGCCGGTACCTGCCGGAATGAGTTTACCGATAATAACGTTTTCTTTAAGTCCGAGCAGCGGGTCAACCTTGCCTTTAATAGCTGCATCCGTAAGTACGCGGGTTGTTTCCTGGAAGGAAGCCGCAGACAGGAAGGAATCGGTTGCCAGGGATGCTTTGGTAATACCCAGAAGAATCGGGTGGCCTTCTGCCGGCTGTAAGCCGCGGTCAAGCATCTCGCTGTTCTGTTCTTCAAATTCACCGATATCAACGTATTCGCCCGGCAGCATCGTAGTATCGCCGGCTTCGTCGATACGTACTTTACGCATCATCTGGCGTACCATAACTTCAATGTGTTTGTCGTTAATTTCTACGCCCTGAGATTTGTAAACGCCGAGAACCTGCTGTACCAGGTAACGCTGGGTTGCACGCACGCCGCTGATGCGGATAATATCATGCGGATTGAGGGAACCTTCGGTAAGGCGGTCGCCTTTTTCGATTTCCTGCCCTTCGGTAACAGCAAGTTTTGCGCCGTACGGAATAGCATAAACTTCTTCCATGCCGTCTTTATCGGTAATAGTAATTTTACGCTGGCCGCCTTCTTCGGCAATATGCACAACGCCGGTAGTTTCTGCCAAAATACCGGGGTGTTTCGGTTTGCGTGCTTCAAACAATTCTTCAACACGCGGCAAGCCCTGGGTAATATCGTCGCCGCCTGCTACGCCGCCTGTATGGAACGTACGCATGGTAAGCTGGGTACCAGGTTCACCGATTGCCTGAGCTGCAATGGTGCCAACTGCTTCGCCGACATCAACATTTCTGTCGGTTGCAAGGTTGCGGCCATAGCATTTGCGGCAAACGCCAACTTTAGATTTGCAGTTGAGCACGCTGCGGATTTTAACGGTTTCGCGCAGGGCTGCAATTCTGTCTGCCATATCTTCGGTAACATAATCGTTGATATGATAGAGCACTTCGCCGTTTTCATCCAGAATATCTTCGGCAAGGTTACGGCCGACAATACGGTCACGCAGAGATTCGATAACCGTCTGTTTGTTCTTGCCTTCGGTAATAGCGCCGATTTCGATACCTTCAATAGCATTGTTGCGCACTTTCATTTCGCGGACAGTACCGTCTGCCAAAATTGCGTCAATCATTGCTTCAGTGTAAGTATCTTTTGCATGTGCCAGTACTTCACCTTCTGCGTTAACAACGTCTTCGGCAACTTCTTTGCCGTTAAAGTGATGCATCAGGTGTTCTTTCATTACCTTGTTGGCATCTTCGCTGCTGATATTAATCTGAACGGTTTCAGTTGCTTCGCCGTCCATATCATCGGTTGCATACAGGTTAACTTCAAGCACGTGGCCTGCAATAAGTTTATTGTAAATATCTTCCGTAATAACGGTATCTGCTTCGGCAATCAGTTCGCCGGTTACAGGGCTTTCAACGCCGGAAGCAAGGTTGCGCCCGATAACGGTTTCGCGCAATTTGTTCTGGCTTGCGCCAAGGGTTTGTTTGCACAGGCGGCTGCGTTCTTTAACAAGGTTAAAGGTTACAACGTCGCAGTCATCCTCGCGCACAATAACATCCTGCGCAACGTCTACAAGGCGGCGGGTAAGGTAACCGGAGTCTGCCGTACGCAGTGCGGTATCTGCCAGGCCTTTGCGGGCACCGTGGGTTGAAATAAAGTATTCCAATACGGTTAAGCCTTCGCGGAAGTTTGCCTTGATAGGACGGTCGATAATACGGCCGGACGGGTCAGCCATAAGGCCGCGCATACCTGCCAGCTGACGGATCTGCTGGGTGTTGCCGCGGGCACCGGAGTCTGCCATCATGTTCAGGGAATTGAATTTATCCATGGTAGCGCTCATCAGTTTTGCGGTAACGTCGTCCGTTGCCTGGCTCCAGATTTCAATAACTTTGCGGTAACGTTCGTCCTCGCTCATTAAGCCGCGGCGGAACATGCGCTCGGTTTTATCAATCTGTTTTTCGGCGTCAGCCAAAATCTGCTGTTTTTCTTTCGGGATTTTAATATCGGATACGGCAATGGAAATACCTGCCTTGCAGGCGTTGTCATAACCGTTCTTTTTAACAATATCAAGAATTTCGGCAGTACGCAGGTTGCCAAACAGCTTGTGTGCTTTGGCAACAAGGTTGCCCAGTTCTTTTTTGTTAATAAGTTTGCTTAAATGCCAAACCTTAACTTCTTCGCCGGCAGCGTTCTTTTCGGTTTCCTGATGGAAATACTGCAATTCTTTCGGCAGGTCTTCGTTAAACATGATATTGCCCGGCGTAGTGGTAACAAGGCTTATGCCTTCGTTCTTTTCTTCGCCGTAAATATCTTTGTTAGGTACATAAACCTGAATGCGTGCCTGCAAATCAACAACCTTATGGAAGTATGCCAGCATAGCTTCGTTAATGCTGCTGAAGCGCATGCCTTCGCCTTTGGCTCCTTCTTTCACCATAGTGATGTAGTAAGAGCCCAGAACCATATCCTGGGTAGGCACGGCAACAGGTTTGCCGTCTTTCGGTGCCAGAATATTGTTAACGGAAAGCATCAGAATTCTTGCTTCTGCCTGTGCTTCCGCGGAAAGCGGCAGATGCACTGCCATTTGGTCACCGTCGAAGTCGGCGTTGAATGCTGTACATACCAAAGGATGCAGCTTGATTGCACGGCCTTCGGTAAGGATAGGCTCGAATGCCTGAATACCGAGTCTGTGCAGCGTCGGTGCACGGTTAAGGAATACAGGATGTTCTTTAATTACTTCTTCCAAAACGTCCCAAACTACATTGTTGGCGCGTTCTACCATGCGTTTGGCGTTTTTGATATTGGTAGCCTGTCCGCTCTGAACAAGGCGTTTCATTACAAAAGGTTTAAACAGTTCCAGTGCCATTTCCTTCGGCAGGCCGCACTGGTGCATTTTAAGTTCCGGGCCTACAACGATAACGGAACGGCCGGAGTAGTCAACACGTTTACCCAAAAGGTTCTGACGGAAACGGCCCTGTTTGCCTTTCAGCATATCGGAAAGTGATTTCAGCGGGCGGTTGCCCGGGCCTGTTACCGGACGGCCGCGGCGGCCGTTGTCGATAAGGGCGTCAACTGCTTCCTGCAGCATACGTTTTTCGTTGCGTACGATAATATCCGGCGCATTGAGTTCAAGCAAACGTTTCAAACGGTTGTTGCGGTTAATAACGCGGCGGTACAAATCGTTAAGGTCACTCGTTGCAAAGCGTCCGCCGTCCAGCTGAACCATCGGGCGCAGTTCAGGCGGAATAACCGGTACAACATCCAGAATCATCCATTCCGGGCGGTTGCCGGATTTCAAGAAAGCTTCGCAAACTTCCAGACGGCGTACAGCGCGGATTTTGCGCTGACCGCTTACTTCTTTCAGTTCTGCGCGCAGTTCTGCGGTAAGTTTGGGCAGGTCAATTTCCTGTAATAAGGTTTTAATTGCCTGAGCGCCCATGCCTACTTTAAATGCGCTGCCGTATTTATCACGGTTTTCAATATATTCGCTTTCGGTCAGCAGCTGTTTTTTAGTCAGCGGAGTGCTGCCCGGGTCTAATACAATGTAGTTGGCAAAGTACAGTACTTTTTCCAGAGAACGCGGGGAAATATCAAGAATTAACCCCATGCGGCTCGGAATACCTTTGAAATACCAGATATGGGATACAGGTGCAGCCAGTTCAATATGGCCCATACGCTCACGGCGTACTTTGGCACGGGTTACTTCAACGCCGCACTTGTCGCAGATAATGCCTTTATAGCGGATTCTTTTATATTTGCCGCAATGGCATTCCCAGTCTTTGGTAGGCCCGAAAATTCTTTCGCAGAACAAACCGTCACGTTCCGGTTTCAAAGTTCTGTAATTGATGGTTTCCGGTTTTTTTACTTCGCCATAGGACCAAGCCCTGATTTGCTCCGGTGAAGCCAGGCCGATACGCATAGATTCAAAATTATTTACGTCTAACAAGAACCGATCGCTCCCTTCTATTCCATATCTTCACTGGCGGCGTCATCCGCATCTTTTGCTTCCATATTCATGTTGCCAATATCGGCAATCAAATCAAAATCGGGGTCTTCCGCTGCGCTGTCATCACTGTCGGTGGTGTAGTCATCCTGTACAATCTCCGTGTTAGGAACTTCGGGAATTGCACCGTCGATGTCAAGGTCCAGCTTGCGGGCTGTTTCGTTGATATCGTCGTCGGTATCACGCAGGGAAATTTCTTCTTCGTCCTCGTTGAGCACCTTAATGTCAAGGCCGATGGACTGAAGTTCTTTAATAAGTACCTTAAAGGATTCCGGAACACCAGGTTCAGGAACGTTTTCGCCTTTAACGATGGCTTCGTAGGTTTTAACACGGCCGACAACATCGTCGGATTTTACTGTTAAAATTTCCTGCAAAGTGTAAGCTGCGCCGTATGCTTCCAGCGCCCAAACTTCCATTTCGCCGAAACGCTGGCCGCCGAACTGCGCCTTGCCGCCGAG
>ERZ824575.820-NODE-820-length-35247-cov-5.268356_pt1 | contig 35247 bp, 34 predicted proteins | sample MGYA00519470_ERZ824575 | MGnify/ENA primary metagenome ERZ824575 (study PRJEB31778, sample SAMEA3449170) | human gut metagenome | biome: human gut; feature: human-associated habitat; material: faeces | place: United Kingdom | collected 2010/2012 ...
ATATTAAAAAAATGAAATAAAAAACATATGGACTATTACTAATATGTATCATCTTTATTACATGTTTGTTACAATTATTGACCTTTTATTCTCTTTCTTATATAATTTACAGGAGATAATGTAGAGTTATGTAAGAAAGGGATTTTTTATGCAGAAAAAAATAAAAAGAATAATATTTTTAATGATATTATTTACTTTTTTTATATTTTGCACCAAGGTATTTGCAGAAACAGATAAAGACGTAACAAGTTACTTTGAGGATGAAAATTTAAAAAATGCTATTTTAGAAATAATAAAAAAAGTTGAAAATGATAACACTAAGAATAATATTTTAATGTCAGATATTGACAAAATTACATCAGATTCACTTGCAAGTGGAAAACAATTAAATTTAGCTGGAAAGAATATAAAAAGTTTAAAAGGATTGGAACTTTTTGAAGAAAAGAATATTGAGTGGATTTATCTTGACTGGAATGAAATTGAAGATTTGAGTGTACTTAATAATTTTACGAGCTTAACAAAGATAAGTGCGAGTGGTAACAATATTTCAAATACAGCATTTGTAAATAAAATGAGCAATTTACAGAATCTGAATTTGAGCAATAATAAAATAAATGGAATTGGAGATATAACATATTTAACAAAGTTGAAGTATCTATATTTAGATAATAATCAAATTGATGATATAAGTGGAATATCAAAATTAACCCAACTTGTAGATTTATCTATTTCGGGCAATAATATTGTGAATTGTAATGAAATAACTAAAATACAATCTTTAGAAAACTTAGACATTAGTAGAAATAAAATTACATCAATTGAACAGATAAATAGCAATAGTTCCTTAAAAAAGATTAATTTGAATTATAATCAGATAATTAATTTGAATGGAATACAAAAGCTTAAAAATCTAGAAATATTGAGTGCAAGCAATAACCTAATTAATAATATAGAAAATATTGAAGGTTTAAATAAATTGTATAATTTAAACTTAAATAAAAACGAAATTCAAAATATATCAGTATTAAATAATAATAAAGTTATTAAATATTTATATTTGGATGCCAACCACATTATAGATTCTTCACCAATTGATACGATTACAAATTTGAGTAAAGTTACTATATACAATCAGACTTATAACTTAAATATAACTGAGAAACTGGAAACTGAAGATGTAAAAATAGTATTTACATCAATATTTAGAGATTTGCAAAATAAAGATAGTAAGATTTACGTGAATGGTGTGAGCTTTCAAATGGAACCAGGCATAACATATGAAATAGCAAATGACATGAGCTTTATGATAATTAAATTAGCCGCATTAGAAAAACAAGATTTAACTTTTACAATGAAGAATGAAAATTACACTTACATGTCGCTATTTATTCATTATGAACCATCAATAGAACCAGAAGAACCTGAAAAAATAAGTGATGTTTATACGGTAAAGGATGAAAAAATAAATAATGTATTAACTAATACGACAGTTGCAAAATTCATACAAAATTTAACTGTTACTCAGGCAAATGTTATGAGAAATGGAGGATTACTTGAAAACAATCAACTTGTTGGAACTGGTGATATACTAAAAATAAATCAAAAGAATTATACAGTGGTTGTAAAGGCAGATCCATCAGGAGATGGAAAAACCAATATTATGGATTTAATGAAAGTAAAGAAACATGTAATTGGAAGTTCAAACTTAAATAATTTACAGATTCTTGCTTCAGATTTAAATGACGATGGATATATAAACATTATAGATATAATGAGATTTATAAAAATAATTACACAACAAAAGTAAAGAAAGGATAGAAGGATGAAAAAATTATTTATTATTTTTTTGAGTATGATTTTTATTTTAAGTGTAGCTACAGCATGCTATGCGGAAAGTTTACAATGTAGTATTGGTCTAACTTGTAACAGTACAAAAATAAATAAGGATACAAAAGAAATTGAAATACAGTTAAATTTAAATACTTATCAGGGTGATGGAACTCTTGGATATGAAGGAAAAATTGAATACGATAAAAATGTATTTGAAAATATAACAATAAAGCAAGCTGATAACTGGGAATCTGTTTCATATGAATCACAAACCGGTAAATTTGTTTCAACAACAACTAATGCTAAAGCTGGAAACGTTGCAATAATAACTTTAAGTGTAAAGGAAGGAATAACTGTTAAAACTTCAGATGTTGCAATAACTGGTCTAACTTTTTCAGATGGTGATTCGACAGTTGTATTAGAGAAAACTATTACTTTTACAATTGAACAAAATGCAGGAAATAATGATAGCAATAATACTGGTGATAATGATACAAATAAAGATGATACAAATAAAGATGATAAAAACAACAGCAAAGATGATGATAATAAAAATGATGGTCAAGGCAATAATAAAAACAATAACCAAGATGGCGGAAGTAATTCTTCAAATTCAGATGATAAAAATAATGATGATAACAAGAAAGAGGAAAATACAATAATTGTAACACCGGTAGACAAAGATAAAGCAGATGGAAGTACAGCTATAAACAAAATTCCTCAAACAGGAGAATCAAATATATTAATTGCCATTTTTGTTGTAAGTATTATTGGTGCTATATGCTATATAAGATATCGTTCAATTCAAATAAAATAATGTAAAACTATTGCAACAATTGAGGATTTCTTATATAATAATTAGTGTTAATAATTATTTAAAAAAAAGGAGATAAAATGGAAGAACTAGATTTAGGCCAAATAATTTCACTATTTTGGCACAGAAAAGTACAAATAGTTTTAATTATATTAATATTCATAGTAATAGGAATAGGATATACGATAGGCTTTGTTACACCTAAGTATACTTCATCGACTACACTTGTATTGGCTGCTGGAAAGGACTCAACGTTACCAACATCGATAACAGCGACAGATGTAAACTTAAATTCAAAACTTATTTCTACCTATAGAGAAATTGCAACTAGTGATAAGGTTGTTAGAAAGGTTATTAATAACCTTGGCTTAGATATATCTGATCAAGGATTAAAAAATAGTATTACTGTAAAAGTTGTATCAGATTCAGAAGTTATTAAAATTTCTGTTACTAATACAGATCCAGAGAAAGCTGCAAAAATTGCAAATGAAGTTGCTAATGTATTTACAGAGCAGGTAAAAGAAATTTATAACATAGATAACGTGCACGTAGTTGATACCGCTGAACAAAGTGATACTCCATCAAATATAAATCATACTAAGGACGTACTTATATTTGCGTTTATAGGTATTGTTGTTTCTATAATATATGTTTTGATTGATAATATGTTGGACACAACAATTAAAGAACCAGAAGATATTGAAAAAACATGTGGAGTAACACTTCTTGCATCAATTCCATTTGATAATTCTGAAAGCAAAAAGGGAGGGAGAAAATAATGAGAAAAGAATTAATAACTTTTAGAAATCCAAAGTCTCCTATATCAGAAACTTTTAGAACTTTGAGAACTAATATTCAATTTATGAATGTAAATAAAAGAATGAAAACATTGCTTATAACTTCAACTTTACCAGGAGAAGGGAAAAGCTGGATTGCCTCAAATTTAGCAATTACATTTGCACAAGCTGGAAAGCAAGTTATTTTAATAGATGCTGATATGAGAAAAGGTAGACAATATTCTATATTTGGAGTAGCGCCTAGACCAGGACTTGCTAATTATCTAGCAGAAAACGATAAGAATGCAGATTTAGCAGACATGGAAAAATACGTTCAAAAAACTGAGGTTGAAGGATTATATGTGATTTCAGCAGGGAATGTCCCACCAAATCCATCAGAGTTACTTATAACACCTCAAATGCAAAGATTATTAGAAAAACTTTCATCACAATGTGATATTGTAATAGTTGATGCGCCACCTTGTGAGCTTGTAACTGATGCGGCAATTTTATCTAGAATTGTTGATTCTACTGTAATTGTTACTGCACATAAATTTACTAAGAAAGCAAGTTTACAAAAAACTATAAAAAGCATAAAAAATGTTGGGGGTAAAATTGCTGGTGTAGTTTTAAATAAAGTACCTATTGATGCAAAAAAATACGAAAAATCTTATTATTATGGTTCACAATTAACTACAACAAGAGGAAAACGTGAAGCTAATTATAATACATCATCAAAAGATTTTTTTGAAAATGAATCTAAAAATGTTAATGAAGATAATATAGAGTTAGAGAATAAGCATAAAAAAAATGATGCTGAAAATATCGCTCCAAATAAAACACAAGAAATTTTAAGACAAGTAAATGAATATTTACAACAGGAAAAAAATAATTTAAATGATACAAAGAGAGATTAAAGTTGAATAATATTTAATTTTAAAGTTAATTGTTTTCAATTGAATTTGCATAATTAGAAAAGGACATGAGAAATTATGATTGATTTTCACTCTCATATAATTCCAGCAGTTGACGATGGTGCACGAGAACTAAAGGAATCTTTAGAAATGCTTGAAGAAGCAAGTAGTGCCGGTTTTGATGGAGTTATATCTACATCACATTATATGGAAAATTATTATGAAGTAAGCCAAGCTGATAGAAAAGCTTGGCTAAATGGTCTTCAATACGGATTAGAAGAAAAAAAGATTGGTCTTAGTTTGTATTTAGGAAGTGAAATTTATTTTACTGATAAAATAATAAGCTTAATAAAAGAAGCCAAAGCTTCAACAATAAATGGTTCAAGATATGTGTTATTTGAGTTTCCTATGAATGCTAAACCAATTAATATTGAGGATTTTGTGTATTCAATTCTTTCTGCAAATTACGTTCCAGTTCTTGCACATCCAGAAAGGTATACATTTACACAAGAAGAGCCGGAAATTATATATCAATTAGCAAATCAAGGTGTGTTAATGCAGTCTAATTATGGAAGCATAATAGGGCAATATGGGAAGAAAGCACAGGTAATAGTTGAAAAAATGTTAGAAAATAATTTAGTACATTTTTTAGGATCTGATGTGCATAGGCCTAATTCAATATATACCAAAATTGAGCCAGCTATACATAAAATAAAAGCTATTGTTGGTCAAAGTGAGTTTGATAAAATTTCTCATTTTAATGCAATGAATGTAATTAGGAATGAAAGAGTTGAGGTTGAAGAACCAGAACCGATTAAATTAACGTTAGCAGATAAAATGAGAATGAGTTTAAAATAGAAAGGAAAATAACATTGAGAGTTTTAGCAATTGGAGATTTAGTTGGAGAGAATGGAGTAAAGAAATTAAAAGAAACTTTACCTAAAATAAGAGAACAAGAAAAGATTGATTTTGTAATAGTAAATGCAGAAAATTCGGCTGGTGGAATGGGAATTACAACTAAAATATTTAATGAGTTAAAAGAAATGAAGATTGATGCAATTACAATGGGAAACCATACTTGGGGCAAAAAGGATATATTCTCTTTTGCTGATGACCCTAAACTTTTGCGCCCTGCAAACTATGCACCAAATGTTCCAGGACACGGATATGGAATTTTTGATTGTAAAGGCAAAAAAATATGTGTTGTAAATTTAATTGGTAGAACAGATATGAATATATTATCTGAGAATCCATTTTTGAAGATGAATGATGTTTTAAATGCTGTAAAAGGAAAGGCTGATATTATAATTTTGGACTTTCATGCAGAAGCAACAGCCGAAAAAATTGCAATGGGATACTATTTAGATGGCAGAATAACGGCTATGTTTGGAACACATACACATGTTCAAACAGCAGATGAAACAATATTAGAAAAAGGAACAGGATACATAACAGACATAGGAATGACTGGACCAAAGAAATCTGTAATAGGAATGGATGTATCGGCATCTTTAAAGAGATTTGAAACAACGCTCCCAGAAAAATACAAATTGGCAGATGGTAACTGCATGCTAAATGGTTGCATTTTCGAGATAAATGACGAAAGCTGTCGAGTTGAGAAAATTACGAGAGTTGTAAGGAAATAAATGACGAAAAATGCAAAAATAACACGATGAAAACTGTAAAAAAATACCAAAAACATATAGACAATTACTCCGAAATATTATATAAATATAACTGTACTTAAACATACAAAAAAATAAAATATTAGGAGGATAAAAATGGAAGTTTTAAAAATCTCATCAAAATCAAATCCAAATTCAGTAGCAGGTGCTATAGCAGGGTTGGTAAAGGAATCTAACAAGGCAGAGATGCAAGCAATTGGTGCAGGTGCATTAAACCAAGCCGTGAAGGCAGTAGCTATTGCAAGAGGGTTCGTTGCTCCAGCAGGTGTCGATTTAATATGTATACCAGCATTTGCAGAAGTGGAAGTAGAAGGCGAAGAAAGAACTGGTATAAAACTTATTGTAGAGTCTAGAAAATAGAGTATTTTTAAGTTGATAAATAATAGGGCATGGATAATAAACATGTCCTTTTTGTGTGCTTTTTATATATGAAATTATTTTGTTAAAAATAATTCCATTAAGAAAAAATAATACAATAAAGGTATTGAAATTGGCATTATTTTAATGTATTATTAGCATGGAGAAAGGATTACGAATAATGAAAGTTAGTAGTATATTTAAGTATATTTTTATAATATTTGCAGTTGGAATTATAGCATATGCAGGTTACAGAATTTATAATAATCAAAATAAAGAAGAAGAAAATAATCAAGATTCTAGCACTGTGGTTGAAGAAAAGATTATTCGAGATTTGCGTATGGGAATTACAAATTACGATACTATGAATCCATTAATTACTCAAAATAAAGATATTATTAATATTGATACTCTTATTTATGAACCACTTTTTAATTTGACAAAAGATTATCAATTGGAGCCTTGCCTTGCAAAGGAATGTTCAAAAACGGGTGATAAAATTTATGTTGTAAAAACTGTTTCTAATGCTGTATGGCATGATAATACACCTTTTATTGCTAAAGATATAGCATTTACAATAGATTTGCTAAAGAAGGGAAACTCAGTATACAGCTATAATGTGGCACATATTGCAGAGACTGAGGTAATTGATGCAACTACTTTAAAAATAACATTGGACAGTGATATTCCGTTTTTCGAGTATAATTTGATTTTTCCGATAATGTCTAGCAATTATTATTATGGAGAAGATTTTTTTGCAAGTAGTAAAATGCCAATTGGAACAGGAAGATACAAGATTACAAATATTAGTAGTAATAATGTAACACTTGCAAAGTTTGATAAATGGAAGAGCACTACAGGAGTAACAGAATTAAAATTAGACAATATAAAAATAAATTTATATTCATCTATGGGTGAAGTGTACAACAGTTTTAAAATAGGAAATATTGACATAATAAACACATCAAATCCAAATTTCCAAGAGTACATTGGTACAATTGGATTTAACAAGACAGAATATCCGGGAAGACAGTTTGATTTTTTAAGTTTTAATTGCGCGGACGAACTTATGCAGTTTAAAGAAGTAAGACAGGCTATAAGTTATGCGATTGACAAAAGCAATATAGTTTCATCAGTATACAATAATCAAAATTCAGTAGCAGATTATCCTTTAGATTATGGCAACTTTTTATATACCGAAAACACTGCAAGCTCTGGTTATAATGCAGAACAAGCAAAGAAAGTACTAGAAGATGGAGGCTGGACTTATATTAATAACAGATGGAAGAAAAATATTGGAGGGCGTACAAAAACTTTAAGACTAAAAATATCGGTAGATAAAACAAACGAATCACGCGTTGCTGTTGCAGAGCTAATAGAAAAACAACTAGAAGAAATAGGAATAGATGTTAAATTGGATAAAGTTTCTAACGAAAAATATAATAAATATGTTGACGATAGAAACTACCAAATACTATTAACTGGAGTGTATACTAGTTATAGTCCAGATTTAACGTACTATTTCTCTGCAGGAAATATATCAAATTACAGTGGTGATTCTATGTCTGAATTAATGCATAATGCAAGTATAACTAAAGAAAACAAACAATTGAAAGAGATATATCAAAAAATATATAGTTTGTATAAAGAAGATGTTCCTTTTGTAGGTTTATATAGAAGCAAAAATATAACAATATCAACACAATCAATGGTTGGAACAGTGGAGCCAAACAATTATTCAACTTTTTATGGAATAGAAGGCTGGTACAGAAGATAAATTTTGAAAATATTGCTAGAAAAAATTTAAAAGTTTATTTTGAAGGTATAATCAAAAAGTGACAATATTAAAAAATAGAAAAGATTGATTAAAATATTTTATTAAAAATAAAACAAATGTTTGAAAAAACTATTGACAAATTTTAAATTTGATATATAATAGTCACATAGAAAACGCAAACATATGTTTAATAGTTGTTGGGGGATAACTAAAACATTATTATTTCAAAATTTAGGAGGAAAAATTTATGAGTTTAGAAAACAGTGAAAAGAAAAAAGCACTAGAATCAGCATTAGGTCAAATAGAAAAACAATTTGGAAAAGGTTCTGTAATGAAGCTTGGAGATTTTACAGCAATGAATGTAGAATCTATACCAACAGGAGCTTTAAGCCTTGACGTTGCTTTAGGAATTGGCGGAATTCCAAAGGGAAGAATAATAGAAATATTTGGACCTGAATCTTCAGGAAAAACAACTCTTGCATTACATATGATTGCAGAATGCCAAAAGAGAGGCGGAGAAGCAGCATTTATAGATGCTGAGCATGCATTAGATCCAGTTTATGCAAAACACTTAGGTGTTGATATAGATAATTTGATAGTTTCACAACCAGATACAGGAGAGCAAGCACTTGAAATAGCAGAGGCTCTTGTTAGAAGTGGTGCCATAGATATTATAGTAGTAGACTCTGTTGCAGCACTTGTTCCAAAGGCTGAAATAGATGGAGACATGGGAGATGCACATGTTGGTCTTCAAGCTAGATTAATGTCACAAGCTTTAAGAAAATTAGCTGGTGTATTAAATAAATCAAATACTGCAATAGTATTTATAAACCAATTAAGAGAAAAAGTTGGAATAATGTTTGGAAATCCAGAAACAACTCCAGGAGGAAGAGCTTTAAAATTCTATGCTTCTGTTAGATTAGACATAAGAAAAACAGAAAACTTAAAACAAGATGGAGAAGTATTTGGAAACAGAGTAAGAGTAAAAGTTGTAAAGAACAAAGTTGCTCCTCCATTCAGAGAGGCTGAATTCGATATCATATATGGAAAAGGAATATCAAAATCTGGAAATATACTAGATTTAGGTGTAAACTTAGACATAGTTGAAAAGAGTGGCTCTTGGTTTGCTTATGACGGAACAAGAATTGGACAAGGTAGAGAAAATGCTAAAAAATACTTTGAAGAAAACCCTGAAATAATGGCAGAAGTAGAGAAGAAAGTAAGAGCAAAATTCAACGAAGCATTCGAAAAGAGCCTAAGCGATGAAATGGAAGTAGATGCTGAACAGGAAACAGAACCAACTGAAGAAGAGTAAAAGTAAATATAGATGATGGTGAGTAATAACTAAGGATAGGGAAAATATTCTAAAAAATATAATTTAGAATTCTTTTTCCCTATTTTTGAATTTAGAGAATAACACAGGAAAATATATTGTATTGATTTTTGTACCGAAATATTGTATAATATCGGTAAGAAAATCAAGGCGGTGATATTTATGAGTAATGTTGAGCTGATAAAAAAGATAATAGAAGAAAATAATGGAATATTACTTTCAAGAGAACTAAGGGAAAAAAATATTCATTTACAGTATATAAATCAATTAGAAAAGAGTGGTTATATAGAAAAAGTTGCACGAGGAATTTATGTTAAGAAAGAAAGAAATGTTAATGAGTTTTTTGTAATTGGTGAGAGATATAAAAAAGGTATTTTTTCATATAATACAGCTTTATATTTTCATAATTTAACGGATAGAACTCCGTTGAAACTTGATTTAACTTTTCCAAGGAATATAACCGTGCATGATGAACTAATAAATGTACATTATATAGAAAATAAATACTATATGATTGGAATCGAAATAAAAGAATTACAAGATGGTACAAAGATAAGAATATATAATAAAGAAAGAACAATATGTGATATTATAAAATCTAGAAATAAAATGGATCCACAAATACTAAACATGGCAGTAAAAGAATACTTTTCACAAAAAGATAGTAATTATATACTTCTAATGAAATATGCTAAAATTTTTAGGATTGAAAAGATTATTAGATATTATTCGGAGGTTTTATAGTGGAACGAAATACAAATAGTTTTAAGGCAATTATAAATAATATTGCTAAGAAAGATAAAATTGCAGCACAAGCAGTTTTACAAACATATATGCTGGAGAGGCTGTTAGAAAGAATTTCTATATCAAAATACAGAAATAATTTTATATTAAAGGGTGGATTATTAATATCAGCAATGCTGGGGATAGACAGTAGAACTACAATGGATATGGATACCACGATTAAAGGCTTTAATCTAGATGAAGAAAATATAACATGTATATTAAAAGAAATATGCGAATTAGATATAAAGGATAATGTTATTTTAAATTTGAAAAAAGTTGAGAAAATAAGGGAAAATGATGAATATGGTGGATATAGAGCTTCAATAGAAGCAAAATATAATAATGAATTGCCTGTAATTATGAGAATTGATATTACAACTGGTGACAAGATAACATATAAGGAAGTAAGATATAGTTTTGAATTAATGTTAGAAGATAGAAAGATTCAAATATGGTCATATAATTTAGAAACAATAATTGCAGAAAAATTTGAAACAATTATAAGAAGAAATATATTAACGACAAGAATAAGAGACTTTTATGATGTTTATATGCTTATAAATACACAATATAAAAATATAAATTCAATTATATTGAGACAGGCTATAAGAGAGACAGCAATGCATAGAGAAACTTTAAATATAGTAAATGATTGCAAAAATATTATAAAAGAAATGCAACATGATGATGGACTGCAGCAAATGTGGGAAAAATATAGAAAACAAAATTTTTATGCGGAAGATATCCAATTTAACGATTTAATTTTAGCTTTGTTCAAGGTTGTTGAGATATATAAAGAAAAAAATATTGAATAGAACTTGCGACTGTCAAATGTTTATAGTAAAATGCTAATGAAAGAGGAATAATATGTATACGATTGAAGAATATGATAAAGAAAAATCAAAAGTTTTAAAGTATGTTTTATATAAGAAAAGAAGTAAAAAAGAAGTACAAAATAAATTTTACAATGCTATTGAAAATGAAATGTTACATGATATAATAGAAGAGCTAGAAGAAAACGGGTATATTGATGATAACAATTACATAGAAAGAGCTATTAATGAATTTATGGCTCTAAACAATCTTTCTTTAAAAGAAGTGAGATATAAGCTTATGTCAAAAGGAATTCCAAATGATTTGATTGAGGATTATATAAATAGTCATGATGAAGAAATGGAAAATTACGAGACAAAATCAGCAAAAACGATAATAATGAAAAAGCAAAATCAAATGGATGAAGAGGCTATTATTCAATATTTATTAAAAAAAGGTTATAAGACTAGCAATATTAGACAAGCTATAGAGTTATTAGATGATTAAAGGAACGAAGAAAAATGCCAAATATATTAACATTAGAAACAAATAAATATGCTATTAAGATAGAAAATTTTGAAGGACCACTAGATTTATTGTGCCACTTAATAGATAAGAATAAAATGAATATAAATGATATTAAATTAAGCGAGATTACAGACCAATATATTGAGTACATAAACAAAATGGAAGAGATGAATTTGGAAGTAACAAGTGAATTTCTAGTTATGGCCTCGACTCTAATATATTTAAAATCAAAGAGTTTATTACCAAGTGATAATGAAGAGAGTGAAGAAATTTCGGAAGAGGAATTGTTAAGAAGAATTATTGAGTATAAGAAATATAAAGAAATTACAAAAACTTTAAAGTCTATGTATGAAGAAAATTCTGTTAGATTTTATAAAACTCCAGACGAAATTAAATTACCTAAACAGAAACTTGAAAGAGATTATGATAAGCAACTGATAATAGATGCGTATTCAAATGTTGTTCGAGTAAATCAAGAAAAGGTAAATCAAAATGCAAGTAATATTGAAAAGATAGCTATAACAGATAAATATACTGTTGCAAGCAAGGTAAAAGAAATGCTTAGAGAACTTGTAAATAGACCTAAGTTTGTTTTTAATGCACTCTTCTCTTTAAAAAAATGTGAAAAAGAAGAAGTTGTAACAGCTTTTTCTGGATTATTAGAATTATCAAGAAGAAGCAAAGTAATTACAAGCCAAGAAAACCTATTTGGAGATATTTCTGTAGAAAAAAATAAAAATGGACAAGTCTAGATGCGGTTATAGATGAAAAAATAATAGAAATACTAAGAATGAATTGAATTAAATAATTGAAATAATAATTGTAATGATTAAAATAGTAATAAATGGAAAAACTAATACAAAATACTCTAATAGATAGGAGTGGTTTATTTTGATATTAGTTTTTTATATTTTATTAGGAACAATTGCATTAATATTGTTATTATTGATAATGATTATAATATCAAAAATAGAAGTTGAGATACAAAACTTAGACATGAGTAATATAGACAAGAAACAGAATAATAAGAAATTAAAAGTGAGTATTTCTTTAAGAATAGGAAAGCTACACTGGATAAAGATATGCTTAAATAAAAAGAAGATTTTAAAATTAAATAACAAAATAAAAAGTTATGAACAAAATAATAAAGCAGAAGCGGAAAAGATGAAAAAGACTGCAAAAAAAGAAGTGGCAATTATACTAAAAAATACAGAAATACGAAGATTAATAATGAATACAAAAGTCGAATTAAATGAATTTAAGGCAAACATTTCTATTGGCACAGAAGATTATGTGATTACATCGTATTTGATAGGGATAATATCTGCAATAATTTCCAATATATTAGCGAGAGCAAAGTTTGGCAAGAAGCAAAAGATATCTAGAACAGTAATATATAGTGTACAACCTATTTATCAACCAAAAAATATTTATTCGGTAAAAATGAATATAAAAGTGGCTACGAAAGTATCTCATCTACTTTATATTGCACTAATGCTGGCAAAAACAACTAAACAATATGAAAGTTTTAATGAAAATAGTAAAGCAAAAAAAGATAAAAATATTATGAAAAATATAGAAAAAAGAAATGCACAAGCTGTATAAAAAAGAAAAAATTGGTACATATTAGTTATATACTAAAAATAAAAAAAGTTGAAAGAATAATCTTAATTTTATGTATTCAGAACTTATGAGTAGTATAGAGATTATGACAATATGTGCTTTTAGTTTTGATGATAAAGTTTGATTTTTCAACATGATTAGTGCCTTACGTAAATAAAGAAATAACTAAGGCAAGGAAGGAATGTGATTAATATGGGAGAACATCCAATAGAAAACCTTATGAATACGGCTATGAATAGCATTAAAGACATGATTGATGTAAATACGATAATTGGAGAACCGATACAGGCTTCAAACAACACGGTGATTATACCAATTTCAAAAGTTGGATTTGGCTTTGCTGCAGGAGGAAGTGAATTTAGAGGAGAAACAATAGACGAATATACAAAGAAGGAGAAAGAAGAACAAGTTCAATATAGATTGCCTTTCGGAGGTGGATCTGGGGCAGGAGTAAATATAACACCAGTTGCCTTCTTAGTGGTACAACCAAACACTGTGAAACTATTGCCAGTAGACCATAGTTCATGTTTAGATAGATTGTTAGATTATGTACCTGATTTAATTGAAAAAGTAAATGCTATGTTAAATAAACAGATGCAGAATAAAAAGGAAGAGAAAGCACAAGATGATAGAAGAAAAGAAAGAGAAAGACAAGAAGAAAGAGAAGATAGAAAACAAGAAATGCAAATGAATGAAAATAAAACGATAGAAGCAACAATTCAACCGCAACAAGTAAAACCAAAGAAAAACATAAAATACCATAAGCCAACTGAAACATATGAATTTGAATATGATGAAACAGATGATAATGATGATGATTACTATAATAGATAAAAATAATAGAAAACATTGATAAAATCAATATCATATAAATATTATTATAATAAGCTATGTAATACATAGTTTATTTTTTACGATGTAAAACGTAAAAATAAATAACATTAAAGGTAAAGACGCATATAAGGAGGTTTTTAAATTTATGACTAGGAAAATTTATGGAGATAACGATGAATGCTGTTTTAAGAAAAGTAGCTTAAATGAAAAAAATAATAAGGGAATTGGAAATACACCGATGATAAAGATAAATTATAGGTACAATAACAAAGAAAAATCGGTGCTTGCTAAGCTTGAATATTACAATTTAACCGGAAGTATAAAAGATAGAGTTGCATTTTATATTATTAATAATGCGGAAAAAAGAGGAAACTTAAAAGACGGTATGCCAATAATTGAGGCAACTAGTGGAAATACTGGAATATCACTTTCGGCTCTAGGAGCACGCTATAAATATCCGGTATACATATTTATGCCAGATTGGGCAAGTGCTGAGAGAGTAAAATTAATGCAAGGATATGGAGCAAATGTAATATTAATTTCTAAAGAAGAGGGAGGCTTTATACAGTGTGTGAAAGAGGCTAAGAAAATGGCTGATGAAAAAGATGGATTTTTAGCTAATCAGTTTGAAAACTATGATAATTTTTTAGCTCATTATGAAACAACAGGGAAAGAAATATTAGAACAAAGCAATTGTGAAATAGGAGGCTTCGTATCTGGTGTTGGAACTGGTGGAACTCTCATGGGAACAGGAAAAAGAATTAAAGAAAAATTTCCGAACATGCAAATTACGGCAATAGAACCGGAAAAAATGCCACTTCTATCAGGAGGAGAAGTACAGGGACAACACAAAATAGAGGGAATTGGAGATGATTTTATTCCGAAGTTAGTTGACTTGAAAAGTATAGATAAAATAATAAAAATAAATGATGATGATGCAGTAAATATGTCTCGTAGGCTTGCAAAAGAATTGGGGCTGGGAGTTGGAATATCTTCTGGTGCGAATTTTATAGGAAGTGTTCTGCTAGGAGAAGAAACAAAGAATATTGTTGTTACAGTATTTGCAGATGACAATAAAAAATATTTGTCTACAGACTTATTTAAACCGATTGATGAAGATAAAGAATTTATATCTAATAAAATAGAGCTAATAAGTTATGAAAACATATAAAAATAATGTAAAACTACTTGACAAATTGCTTGAAATGTTGTAAAGTATATAAGCATTACAAATTAGCAATTATACTAATAAGGTCATGCAAGGAGAAAGTGATAATATGGAAAAGAAAGTTCAAATTGGAATGCTATGCGAAATATATGGCAATCTTCTAACAAAAAGACAATTGAATATATTGAACGATTATTGCAATGAGGATCTTTCTTTGACTGAAATTGCTGAAAATAACAAGATAACAAGGCAAGCTGTTAACGACATTGTTAAGAAAGGAGAAAGTAAGCTTTTGGAATATGAGCAAAAGCTAGGAATTATGAAAAAAACAATTGACCAAGAAAAGCAAATTCAAAACATTCTTTCAGAGCTAAGTAAGATTACAGACAACTCATCAGATAAGAAAGTTGAAAAAATCCTAAACAGCGTAAGAAAAGAATTAATTAGCTTAAATGCATAATCAACGATAAAAGACAAAAAAACGGAGGGTTAAAAATATGGCTTTTGAAGGACTATCTTCTAAATTACAAGAATTTACAAAGAAATTAAGAGGAAAAACAAGAATTACTGAATCGGATTTAAAAGAAATGCTAAGAGAGGTAAAACTTGCCCTACTTGATGCTGATGTAAACTACAAAATTGTTAAAGAATTTACGGCAAGTATCCAAGAAAAAGCCTTAGGCCAAGACGTTTTAAAATCTTTAACTCCAGGACAACAGGTTGTTAAGATTGTAAAAGATGAATTAGTAGAACTACTTGGAGGAACAGAGGCTAATATAAATTTTAGCTCAAATCCACCAACAATAATAATGTTAGTTGGTCTTCAAGGTTCTGGTAAAACAACCACAGCTGGTAAGCTTGCAAACTTACTTAGAAAACAAGGTAAGAAGCCATTACTAGTTGCGTGCGATGTTTACAGACCAGCTGCAATTAAGCAGTTACAAGTAGTTGGAGCACAATTAAATATTCCGGTGTTTGCAAATGAAAATTCGAAAGATGTTGTTCATATTGCAAAACAGGCAATGAGTGTTGCATATTCAAAATTGAATGATGTTGTAATATTAGATACAGCAGGACGTTTACAGATAGATGAAGAATTGATGAACGAGCTTAAAAATGTAAAGGCAAGTGTTCATCCACATGAAATATTACTAGTTGTAGATTCTATGACTGGTCAAGAGGCTGTAAATGTTGCAACAGGATTCAATGATGCTTTAGGAATAGATGGAGTAATACTTACAAAATTAGATGGTGATACACGTGGTGGTGCTGCGTTATCAGTAAAAAAGGTAACTGGCAAGCCAATAAAATTTGTGGGTATGGGAGAAAAGCTAAGTGAGCTAGAGGTATTCCATCCAGACAGAATGGCGTCAAGAATACTTGGAATGGGCGATGTTCTATCAATAATAGAAAAAGCAGAAGAATCATTTGACCAAGAGGAGGCAGAAAAGCTTACAAAACAATTAGCTAAAAAAGAATTCGATTTGAATGATTATTTACTTCAATTAAGACAAGTAAAGAAAATGGGATCATTCTCATCAATACTTAAAATGATACCAGGAATGGCAAATATTAAGGATTTAAAAGTAGATGAAAAAGAGTTTACAAGAATAGAAGCAATAATATGCTCTATGACTGATAAGGAAAGAAAAAATCCTAAATTATTAAATGGTTCGAGAAGAATTCGTATAGCAAATGGTAGTGGAACAAGCGTGCAGGAAATAAATAAATTTATGAAATCTTTTGAGATGACACAGAAAATGATGAAACAAATGAAGGATAAGAAATCTTTAAAAAAGATGATGAAAGAAATGAATTTAAACCAATAATATAGATATTAAGTTTTATAAATAAGTTATTAATTTTTATGTACATTATACGAACCCAACAGTTTGTAGGTACAGAAATTTATATAAAAAGTTGTTCTAAAAGAGCAGTTTCTAAAAATGCGGAGGTGAAAATAAATGGTAAAAATCAGATTACAAAGAGCAGGTGCAAAAAAAGCTCCATTCTATCACATCGTTGTTGCAGATTCAAGATCTCCAAGAGATGGAAGAATAGTAGAAAAAATTGGAACATATGATCCAATGACAAATCCAGCTACAATCAACTTAGACAAAGAGAAGGTTGCAACATGGATTAAAAATGGTGCAAAGCCAACAGATACAGTAAAAGCTTTAATAGAGAAAGCACAATAATTTATGTGTGAATGCTTTTAGAAAGGCGAAGTTGTATGGAAGAAATATTAAAAACAATAATTGAAAGTCTTGTAGATAACAAAGAACAAGTTCAAATTACTAGAACTGACGATGAGAAGGGAATACTTCTTAAAGTTAAAGTTGCTGATGAGGACATGGGAAAAGTTATCGGAAAGCAGGGCAAAAATGCAAAAGCAATAAGAACTGTTATGAAAGCTATTACAGCTAAAGAACATAAAAAAGTTGGAATTATATTTGAGGAATAAGTAATGGAAAAATATTTAGAACTAGGTCAAATAGTAAACACATTTGGTATAAGAGGTCAAGTAAAAGTAAAGCCTTTTACAGATGATATAAAAAAATTTGATACTTTTAAAGAAATTTTTGTTGAAAAGAAAAATCAATTACAATTATTCCAAATAGAAAAAGTTAATTACAGCAAAGGTATGGTAATCCTAAAGCTAAAGGGAATAGAGACTCCAGAGCAAGCAGAAACATTGCGTAACTGTTACATAAAAATGGACAGGAAAAATGCAAAAAAGCTTCCTGAGGGTACTTATTACATAGCAGATTTAATAGGATTAGATGTATATAGTGAAGAAGAAGAATTACTTGGAAAAGTAGATTACATATATAATACTGGTAGTAGTGATATATATGTTATAAAAAATGATGAAGGCAAAGAAATTTTACTGCCAGCAATCAAAGATGTACTAAAACAAGTTGATTTAGAAAATAAAAAAATAATAGTTCACATTATTGAAGGTTTAATTTAAGAGGAGTAAATATGAAATTTGATGTACTAACATTATTTCCAGAAATGTTTGAACCATTAAAACACAGTATTATTGAAAGAGCGTCTAAGCAAAATTTAATAAATATTAATCTAATTAATATACGAGATTTTTCGAAAGACAAGCATAAAAAAGTAGATGATACTCCATATGGTGGTGGAGCAGGAATGGTAATGAGAGCAGATGTTGTGTATGATGCATATAAATCTGTAAAAGATGAAAAATCAAAAGTAATATTCTTATCACCTCAAGGAAAAAAGTTGAACCAAGCCAAAGTTCAAGAATTATCTAAGGAAGAACATTTAATTCTACTTTGTGGTCACTACGAAGGAGTTGACCAACGTGTATTAGATGAAATTGTTGATGAAGAAATATCGATTGGAGATTATGTACTGACTGGAGGAGAGCTACCTGCAATGGTGCTTATAGACTCGGTAAGTAGATATGTAGAAGGTGTACTAAGTACAGATTCTACAAAAGAAGAATCATTTTCTCAAGGGTATTTAGAATACAGTCAATACACAAGACCAGAAGAATTTTATGGGAAGAAAGTTCCAGAAATACTAGCTTCTGGAAATCATCAGAAAATAGATGAGTGGAGAAGAAAAAGTTCTTTAATAAATACATTTTTGAAAAGACCAGAGCTTCTTAATGAAAAAGATTTAAAAGAAGCAGAAAAAATAATTTCGGAAGAACATGAAAATTAAGATATGTTATTAGAAAATATCAAGATTGTTTAATAAAATAGCCGAAATATAAATTAGAAAATTAAGAAAGGAGAATATCGATGGATATAATAAAATCAATAGAACATGAACAATTGAAAAATAAAATTCCAGACCTTAAAGTTGGTGACACAGTAAGAGTACACCAAAGAATTAAGGAAGGAAACAGAGAAAGAATCCAAGTATTCGAAGGAATAATAATAAAGAAACAAGGTGGCGGAGTTAACGCTACATTTACAGTAAGAAGAATTGCTTATGGAGTAGGAACAGAAAAAACATTCTTAGTACACTCTCCATTAGTAGAGAAAGTTGAAGTAGTTAGAGTAGGAAAAGCTAGAAGAGCTAAATTATACTACCTAAGAAACAGAACTGGTAAAGCTGCTAAGACAAAGGAAAATGTTGGAGCAAAAATTGAATCTAAATATATAGATGTAAAAGAAGATTTAACAGAAGCTGTTGAAGAAACAGTAGTTGAAACTCCAGCTGAAGAAACTGCACCAGCTGCAGAAGCACCAAAAGCTGAATAATTTTAATTAGAACAAAAGGACTAAAATTTAGAAATAAATATTAGTCCTTTTTTAATATAAATTTCAAAAGTAAATTCGTATTTATGGAAGGATAATAATGAAGCGGAAATAAATCTACATTAGAAGAAAAAGAACAAAATAAGGCAGATATTTTGCAAATGTTAAATGAAGGATTGACATATTCACAAATGAGTGTGGAAATTGGAAGAAGTAATCAGACTATTGGAAATATGGTACAAGAACTAATTGAAGAAGGAAAAATAACGAGGGAGCAAATTAGTGCTGCGAAGAAAAGAGCAAAGCAGCAAAGAGAAAATGAAATAGACGAAGTAGTATTAGGATTGTATGGAAATACGCCAATAGAAGAAATTGTGAAGAAACTGAGAAGCAATGCAAATGTAATTAACCTTTCTATTCAGAGATTAAAAATGGCAGGAAAAATTGAAGATAAACAAAAAACAAAGGAAAAAGAAAGAAAAAGTAAGATGAGAAAATTACTTGAATTATTAAAGGAAGGCAAAACTGTTACAGAGGCAAGTAGAATTTTAAATATTCCAAGTTCCACAATTGAAAGATATATACAAGAACTTATAAGTGATGGGGAAATAACAGAATCACAAATAATAAAAGAAAAGGATAGAATAAAACAAAGATGTAATGAAACTGAACAGGAAGTATTAAGACTTCTGTCAGAGGGAGAACTAAATCAAACACAAATAGCAAGAAAGTTAGGAATGCATCCAGCAACAATAGTTAATATTAAGAGAAAAAATAATATTCCAATCGCCGGTAGACCTAAAAAGGAAAACAATGTAGTCTCGAAAAAAGCTAAAAGTGAACTAGAAAAAAATGTAAATGAGCAGAAATGTGATTTAAATGAAGAAGAAAAAACGGTGTATAATTTATTAAAGGAAGGTTATACATATTCATACATCAGTAACACTACAAAAATTCCATCAGAAGAATTGAATATAATTATTGCCCAGTTAAAGAAAAAAAGAATAATTACGTCAGATGAAATAAAAGAGGCAAGAGAACAGAGAAGAAAAAAAGATGAGGATACAATATATCAAAATTTGGTAATGGGAAATTCTCAAACTGATATAATACGAGAATATCCACATATGAATACTGCATATGTTTCTAGAACTGTTAAGAAAATGCAAGAGAGTGGAAGAATAAAAACTGGGGACTTAGATGCATTTAAACAAAATGCAGAGCAAGGAATAAATGAAAGAAAAAGATTTGTATATCCGTTATTACTTCAGGGGTATAATGATAGTGAGATTGCAGAAATGGATCCAGAGGGATACATGAGTCCATTGATGGTCAAAAGGGTACGAAAAATATTAGTAGAAGAACATAGAATAGATGAGAAGTTAATTAAAAAGGGAAGAAGAAAGAAAAGACGTAGTCAAAAGAGAATGGAAGACAAAGAAAACTATAAGGTAATATTAGAGCTACTTCAAGAAGGATTGGAATATAAGGAGATATCAGAGAAGATTTTTATGAGCTACACTTGGGTAACACAAAAAATACAAGAAATGAAAAAGACAGGAATAGTTTCTGATGACGAAATAAAAAAATGGAGAATAAAAAAATTGTCAGAAGATGAAGATGTTAAAAGATTTATTTCAGAATTAAATTGTGGAATACCATTAAAAGAACTTGCTGAAAAGAGAGGAGAAACATATAATCAAGTAGTAAAAAGGCGTATAAGATATATAGAATTAGGTTTAATATCGAGAGAAGATATTGAAAATGGAAAGAACCCTAAAGGAAGAGCAGATGAATATAAACATACAAAGAGAAGAGAGATATCTAGTAAGATTAGAGAAAGAATAGAAGATGGAAAAAATGCAGATAAATTGATAAAAGAATTATTCGAAGATATATTAAATGATCCGGATAGTGTAGATTTGGAAGAAGTTGAATTTTTAGACTATTTATTAGTGTATGTTCAGAATGGAATAAATATGCAAGAATTTAGTTTTATTATAAAATTTTATATACATAATAACATGTTTGATAAAGCATTAAAGCTAACAAATACAATTACAAGAATTTTTGAAGATAACGGAAAATTAAAAGAATTTGCAGATAATATAAAGTTAGTAATTAGAAAAAAGACTGCTGTAAATTTATTAAAAGAAGGAAAAAGAACTGACTATATAGCGCAAGAAACTGGTTTAATGGAAATAGAAGTTTTGCAACTAAAAAGAAGATATTTGAATGGCAAAAAGGTAGGAAATATTGAAGATGGTATATCAATATAAAAAGTAAAGGAGATTATCAGAAAATCGTAAAATGAGTAAAAAATCGAAAATTACTTGCATTCGTCCTTTATTTGTGATAAATTATTAAGTAGAATTTAATAAAATAAAAACTATGAAGAGGACAAGATAAATAAAACTAATTAACAGAGAGTCAAATGCATGCTGAGATTTTGATAAATTAAAGATTATTTATTATCACCTTGGAGTTGTTTATGTGAAAGAATATTGTGAAAAATCCAATGTTAATATTTGAGTAATATAAATCGTAATATTGCGTTAAGATAAAATAAGAGAAAAGCTAAATACATCTTGTGTTGAAAAAATCTAAATTATAGAAGATTATACTTATTCAAACAAGAATATAAACTTTTAAATTAGGTGGTACCACGGAGTAAAATTCGTCCTATGTTAATAGGACGAATTTTTGTTGCCAAAGACTAAGCCAAAATTCGCCCAATAGGGACGCCCCTTTTTGGGGCAAAATGAAAGGAGTAATTTATATGAGTGAAGAAAAGAAAGATTATTCAAGCACACTTAATTTGCCAAAGACAGATTTTCCGATGAGAGGAAATTTACCAACTAAAGAGCCAGAAACATTAAAGGCTGTTTTTGAGAATGGATTATATGAGAAGATTTTAAAGAAAAATGAAGGACATAAGCATTTTGTTTTACATGACGGACCTCCATATGCTAATGGAGAAATTCATGCTGGACATGCTTTAAATAAAATTTTGAAGGATACAATCGTAAGATATAAGGCTATGAAAGGCTTTTATGCACCTTTTATTCCTGGATATGATACACATGGAATGCCAACTGAGAAGAAGGCTATTGAGAAGCTTGGACTAGATAGAAGCAAGATTCCTGTTACAAAGTTTAGAGATACTTGTAGAGAATTTACAACAAATTACAAAGATATTCAAACAGAGGGCTTCAAACGTCTTGGTGTTCTTGGAGACTGGGCTCATCCTTATATAACTTATGACCATGCAACAGAAGCAAGACAAATTGGTGTATTCGGAGATATGTACAAAAAAGGATATATCTATAAAGGATTAAAACCAGTTTACTGGTGTACTGATTGTGAAACAGCACTAGCTGAGGCAGAAATTGAATATAAAGATGTAACAGGAGAATCTATATATGTAAAATTTCCTGTTGAGGATTCTAAGGGCTTGTTTGATAAAAAAGATACTTATATGGTAATTTGGACAACTACACCTTGGACTCTACCAGGAAATATGGGAATCACAATTGGTGCAGATTATGAATACAGCATTGTTGAGTTAAAAGAAAACAAGGAGAATTCAAAACTTGAAAGACTAATAATTGCAACAGAGCTTGTAGAAAAAGTTATGAAGCTTGCTGAAGTAGAAGATTACAAAACAGTTCAAACTTTCAAAGGTTCAGAACTAGAAGGAGTTCTATGCAAGCATCCATTCTTGGACAGAATGTCTAGAGTTGTTCTTGGAAGCGAGACAACTGTAAATGTTACTCTTGATGAAGGCACTGGAGCAGTTCATACAGCGCCTGCTTATGGTAAAGAAGACTATTTACAAGGATTAAAAGATAAACTTGGAATGGTTGTTGCAGTTGATGATAAAGGAAAACAAACAGCCGAGGCTGGAGAGTTTGCAGGTCAATTCTATGCAAAATCTAACAAGACTATAACAGCGTGGTTAGATGAAAATGGATATTTATTAAAAGCTGTAAAAATAGAGCACTCTTATCCACATTGCTGGAGATGCAAAAAGCCGATAATCTTCAGAGCTACACCACAATGGTTTGCATCTGTTGATGGATTTAGAGATGATGTTTTAAAGGCTATTAAGACAGTTACATGGCACCCAGATTGGGGCGAGGACAGAATGAGCGAAATGATTAAAGGAAGAAACGATTGGTGTATTTCAAGACAACGTACTTGGGGTGTTCCACTTCCAATATTCTATTGCAAAGACTGTGGAGAGCCTTATGTTACAGAAGAATCTATAAAAAAGATTCAAGATGTTGTAAGAACAGAAGGAACAAACGCATGGTGGGCAAAAGAAGCAAAAGATTTAGTACCAGAAGGTGCAAAATGTCCAAAGTGTGGATGCACAGAATTCAAGAAAGAAACAGATATAATGGATGTTTGGTTTGACTCTGGTTCAACACATCAAAGTGTTTTAGTAGAAAGAGGATTAGACTATCCAGCAGACTTATATCTAGAAGGAAATGACCAATATAGAGGTTGGTTCCAATCTTCATTATTAACATCAGTTGCAGTAAATGGAATTGCTCCATACAAAGAAGTTCTATGTTGTGGATTCGTTGTAGATGGTCAAGGAAGAAAAATGTCTAAGAGCTTAGGAAACGGAGTATCTCCAATAGATGTTTCAAACAAATTTGGAGCAGATATATTAAGACTTTGGGCATTATCGTCAGACTATTCTATGGACGTAAACTTATCAGATGACATACTAAAAGGAATTTCAGATGTTTATAGAAAAATAAGAAATACAGCAAGATATATCTTAGGAAATACTTATGACTATGACCCTGAAAAGCCAGTTGCTTATGAAGATTTACAAGAAATAGATAAATGGGCATTAACAAGATTAAATAAATTGATTAAAGACTGTACAAAGGATTACGACACATACAGTTTCGGAAACTGCTACCACGATGTAAACCAATTCTGCGTTGTAGATATGAGTAGCTTCTATCTAGACATAATAAAAGATAGATTATACACAGAAAAAGCAGATTCAGTAGCAAGACGTGCAGCACAAACAACTATGTATTACATACTAGATGCACTAGTAAAAATATTAACACCAATGATTTCATTCACAGCTGAAGAAATTTGGTCAGCAATGAATCACACAGAAAAAGAAAATGTAGAAAGCCCAATGCTGGCAGACTATCCAGTTCCAAATGACGAATGGGATAACAAAGAAATAGCAGAAAAATGGGAGAAAATAATCAAAGTTAAAAACATAGTTGCAAAAGACTTAGAACTTGCAAGAGCAGAAAAAACAATAGGAAACTCTCTAGACGCAAAAGTTACAATATATGCAGAAGGAGAAGAATACAAATTCTTAAAAGAAAATGAAGAATTAATAAAACTTGTATTAATAGTATCTGGACTAGAAATACAAGAAAATAACAGAAAACAAGAAGAAAAACTAGGAGTAAAAGTAGAACATGCAACAGGTGAGAAATGCGAGAGATGTTGGATGTACAACGACCACCTAGAAGATGGATTATGCCCAAGATGCAAAGAAGTACTAGAAAAATAAAAAATCGCCCAATAGGGACGCCCTTTTTGGGGCAAAACTAGGGTTAATAAATCAGAGGTTTAAGTTATTTGTGAGACGAAGAAAAGTTAAGGCTTCGTCTCTTATAATGTTAATAGATTTTTGTTAGTAGATTTAAATAAAAACTTGAAAATTTATATGTTTTAATGTAGAATACAACTAGTAAAATAGAAGCAAAAAGAAAGGAAATGTAATAATGCATAGTTACGAATTTATTTCGCATTCGGAAGAAGAAACAATTAGGTTTGCAGATGAGTTTGCATCAAAATTGAATGGACATTCTAAGATTGTTTTATCTGGTGATTTGGGATCCGGAAAGACCAAGTTCACAGAAGGACTTCTTAGACATTTTGGATTAGAAGATGAAATTTCTAGTCCTACTTTTACCATTGTGAATGAGTATGATGCTCCAAAATTTAAGATTTATCATTTTGATTTATATAGATTAGAAGATGCTGATGAGTTTTATGCAATTGGAGGAGAAGAGTATTTGCAAACTGGACTTTGCATTTTTGAATGGGGAGAGATGATTGAGAATATTATTCAAGATGACTATATAAGGATTACATTTTCTAGAGATAATGATGCCGATAATTTGGATTTAAGAAAATTAAGAATAGAGGAAATAAAAAAATGAAAATTCTTGCAGTTGATACTTCTTCTAGAAACTGTTCTGTTTCTATTGTGGAAGTTGATAAAAATAAAAATATTAATGTAATTGCACAAGGCAACAATGATGATGAAAGAACTCATTCTGTAAAGTTAATGCCTATGATTGATAATATGTTTAAGACTTCTAATTTGAGTTTAGACAATATAGATTTGCTAGCATGTTGCTTAGGTCCTGGCTCTTTTACAGGAATAAGAATTGGAATTGCAACAATGAAGGCATTTGCAGATGTAAAAAACATTCCTACAGTGGGCGTAACTTCACTTGAAAGCCTGGCTTACAATATAGAAGAAAATGCGACAATTTGTCCTATCATAGATTGTAAAAACAATAATGTGTATTCTGCAATGTTTGAATTAAAGGATAATACATATGTTCAAATTGGAGATAATATAGCAGATACTATCGAAGTAGCTTTAGAAAATTGCAAATTACATTTAGAAAATCCAATTGTTTTTATTGGAGATGGAAGCGTTTTACATAAAGATTTAATATTAGAAAAATTTGCAAATAAAGATATAAGATTTTCAGATAAAAACATACAATCAAGTGTATCTTTAGCAAGATGTGCATATGATAAATATCTAAAAGGTGAATACGGAGATTCGAGCAATATTTCACCTTTGTATTTACGAAAATCTCAAGCTGAAAGGGCTATGCTTGAACAATAATTAGAATTTTGGCTTCGTCAAATCTTATTCCAAACGCGGTTACATACACAAAGTATGCGCCCTTGCCTTTGAAATTTCATTTTCCTTGCCAAAATTTAATTCTTGCCCAAGCAACTGATATGTTGGAGGAAAATAAAAATGGAGAAAAATAATTATCTAATTTCTGAAATGAAAATCGAAGATTTAGAAAACATAAAGGATATACTTGAAACCGATTTTGATGAATTCTGGAATTACGAGACTCTAAAAGAAGAATTAGAATCTAATTTTTCAAAATATTTTATTGCAAAGCAAAATGATAACATAGTTGGGTTCGCAGGTTTAAAAATAATTTTGGATGAAGCGGATTTAATGAATATTGTTACGAAAAAATGTTGCAGACATGAGGGAATAGCATCAAATATTATGGATAAACTAATAGAGTATTGCAAGCAAGAAAAAATAAAATGTATAAATTTAGAGGTAAATATTCAAAATTCTATTGCAATTAATTTTTATAAAAAGTATAATTTCAAAGAAGTTGGATTAAGAAAAAAATATTATGATAATACATATGATGCAATACTTATGAAATTAGAATTTTAATGAACATTCAAAGTAAAGCATAAATAAAAATATACTAAAAGACTAGAAAAATTTATAGGAGGAATTACTAATGAAAAATCAATTTGAACTTTCTTACAAGGATTTAAAATCAACTTGTAACCCAAACATATTCAAATTTGAAACTACCGAAAGTTTGGAGCCAATAGCGAGTGGAATTGGCCAAGACAGAGGAATAAAAGCTTTAGAATTTGGACTTAATGTAGATATTAATGGTTACAATTTATATATAGAAGGGCCTAGTGGAGTTGGCAAAACCATGTACACTAAGCATTATTTGGAGAGCATTTCTAAGAAGAAAAAGCTTCCACAGGACTGGTGTTATGTTTATAACTTTGATAATCCAAATGAGCCAATTGCTATTCCGCTTGCAGCAGGTCAAGGTAAAGAATTTAGAGATGCAATGGATAGATTTATTAAAGACATAAAACATGACATAAAAGATACCTTTAATAACGAGGATTTCGAGAAGGAAAAGGCACTTATTAAGCAGGAATATGAAGCAAAAAGATCTGCTTTAATGGATAAGCTTAATGCCACATCTTCACAATATGGCTTCCAAGTTAAATCTGCTAACAATGGAATTTATATGATGCCTGTTATAAATGGAAAAACTATTGAGGAAGAGGAATTTGAAAAGCTAGATCCTGAAACTAAAAAGAATTTCGAAGACAAATCAGCAATCGTCCAACAGCATGTAATGGAAGCTATTTCGCAGATAAAGAACATCCAATCTGAGTCTGATAAGAGGATTAGTGAATGGCAATCAAATGTTGCACTTCTTACTGTAAATGCACACATAAATTACATTAAATCTAATTTCAAGAGAAATAAGAAAATTACAAAATTCTTAGATGATGTAAAAAAAGATATTTTAAAGAATGTAAATGCATTCTTAGTTGTTGATGATGATAGCAAGAGACCAGTACAACCTCAGCCACAAAGGCAGGAAGTTCTAAGACCATGGCTTAATTACAGAGTAAATTTATTTATAGATAATAGCAACTTAGAAGGTGCTCCAGTAATAATGGATTCTAACTATTCATATCCAAATATATTTGGAAAGTTGGAATATGAAAATTATTATGGAAGCTTAAAAACAGATTATACAATGTTAAAACCAGGATTATTACACATTGCAAATGGTGGATATTTAATAATGCAGGCTACAGACATAGTTTCTAATCAATATTGTTATGAGACATTAAAGAAAGTATTAAGAACAAAAGAATTAGGAATAGAAAACCCAGTTGACCAACATTCGTCTATGGTAATGGTTTCTCTAAAACCAGAGCCTATTCCACTTAACTTAAAGGTAATATTAATCGGAAACGAGGCATTATATCAAACTTTAATATCTGTTGATACTGATTTTAGAAAGCTATTCAAGATAAAGGTTGAATTTGAAGATGATGCACCTTTAACATTGGAAAATATGAATAAATTAGCAAGAGTAGTAGAAGGATTCTGTCAAACAGAAGAACTTCCTCCACTTGATAGATCTGGAATGGCAAAAGTTATAGAATTTGCATCTAGACTTGCAAATGACCAAACGAAATTATCAACAAGATTTAGCGAGATTACTCAGATTGTTGGAGAAGCGGCTACACTTGCAAAATTAAAAAGAGAAAAAGTTATTACAGGAAAAATTGTAGACGAAGCACTTGCTCAAAGAATTGAAAGAGTACAAAAATACAATCAAAAATATCTTGACATGATAAACAATAGCACACTTCTAATAGACACAGAAGGTTTCAAAGTTGGGCAAATAAACGGATTAACAGTAATGAGTATAGGAGATTATTCATTTGGATTACCAGCAAGAATAACGGCTAATACTTATGTTGGAAAAAATGGAATAATAGACATAGAGCGTGAAGTAGAAATGTCTGGCTCATCTCATTCAAAAGGAATTTTGATATTGAGTGGATACTTAGGCGAGATGTTTGCACAAGATATGCCATTATCTTTAACTGCAAGTTTGTGCTTTGAACAATTATATAACGGTGTTGATGGAGATAGTGCATCTTCAACAGAGTTATATGCAATACTTTCAAGCCTTTCTGGAATACCAATAAATCAATCAATTGCAGTTACTGGTTCTGTAAACCAAAAAGGTGAAATACAACCAATAGGTGGAGTAAATGAAAAAATAGAAGGATTCTTCAAAATCTGCAAGACACGTGGACTTAAAGGCTTACACGGAGTAATGATACCAAAATTAAACGAGAAAAATTTAAATTTATCAGATGAAGTCGTAGAAGCGGTAAAACAAGGATTGTTCCATATCTATGCAATCTCAACAATAGAACAAGGAATAGAAATTTTAACTGGAGTACCAGCTGGAAAACGAGATGAATCAGGAAGATTTACATCTGGTAGTGTAAATAGCTTGGCATATGCAAAATTAAAAAAATATGCAAAAATAAGTAAAGAAGATTAATTTAGCAAAGAGCAAAGTTTAGCAAAATAAACAATGCTCTTTTTCTTTTATGAAATGAAAGAAAATGATTGAGACCAATATGGAAAATTCTGCATTGACAATTTTGCGTATAAAAAGTATAATTGGAATGTACAAAAAGCGGACAACAGGCTCTTTAAAACGTATTTGAATGAGCCTAAAATTAAACCTTAAGAAGGGAATACAATTCATGGAAGATAAGAAAAAATACATTAGGAATTTTAGTATAATTGCACATATAGACCACGGTAAATCTACATTAGCAGATAGACTTATTGAGATGACGGGAGTTCTTTCTAAAAGAGAGATGGAAGAACAAGTTCTAGATAACATGGATATCGAGAGAGAACGTGGAATTACAATAAAGTCTCAGGCTGTTAGAATGAAATATAAAGCAAAAGACGGTCATACATATGAACTTAATTTAATAGATACCCCAGGACATGTTGATTTTAATTACGAAGTTTCTAGAAGCTTAGCAGCATGTGATGGTGCAATATTGGTAGTAGATGCAAGCCAAGGTGTAGAGGCTCAGACTCTTGCAAATGTTTATTTAGCCATAGACAATAATCTTGAAATACTTCCAGTTATAAATAAAGTTGACTTGCCAAATGCAAGACCTGACGAAGTAAAAAATGAGATTGAAGATATAATTGGAATACCCGCACAAGATGCACCTTGCATTTCTGCAAAAACAGGATTAAATGTAGACGAAGTGCTAGAAAGAATTGTTACAGATATTTCGGCTCCAACAGGAGATGAAAATGCGCCATTGCAAGCCTTGATATTTGATTCTATTTATGATAACTACCAAGGTGCTATTGCATATTGCAGAATAAAAAATGGAACCGTAAAAGTTGGAGACAAGATAAGATTAATGGCATCTGGCAAAACATTTACAGTAACAGAAGTAGGATATTTTGAACCAGGCTCATATTCATCAGCCGAAAGCTTAACAGCAGGAGAAGTTGGATACATTGCTGCAAGCATAAAGAGCTTATCAGATATACGTGTTGGAGATACAATCACAGTAGATGATAGACCGGCAGAAAAGCCACTTCCCGGATACAAAAAAGTAAATCCAATGGTATATTGTGGACTATATCCAGTCGACGGAAGTGATTACGAAAATTTGAAAGTCGCCCTTGAAAAATTACAACTAAATGATGCAGCATTAGAATATGAACCAGAAACATCTGCAGCCTTAGGTTTTGGTTTTAGATGTGGATTCTTAGGATTATTACATTTGGAAATAATAGAAGAAAGATTAGATAGAGAATTTGATTTAAGTCTAATCACAACATCTCCATCTGTAATCTATAAAGTATATAAAACAGATGGAACGATGGTAGAAATCTACAATCCAGCAGATTTGCCACCAGCAGACGAAATATCAAGAATAGAAGAACCATTTGTACAAGCGGAAATACTAACACCAAAAGAATTTGTCGGAAACATAATGGAAATATGCCAAAATAGACGTGGGATTTATATAGACATGAAATATTTAGACACGACAAGAGTAACATTAATATACGAGTTGCCTCTAAACGAGATAATATACGACTTCTTTGATAAATTAAAATCAAAAACAAAAGGATATGCATCATTTGACTATGAAATAAAAGAATACAGACCATCAACGCTAGTAAAACTAGACATACTAGTAAATGGCGAAAACGTAGATGCCTTATCATTCATAGTACATAAAGACTCTGCCTACGAAAGAGGCAAAAAGATGATAGAAAAGCTTAAAGAAGTAATACCAAGGCAATTATTCACAATACCACTACAAGCAGCAATCGGAGGCAAGATAATTGCAAGAGAAACAATATCTGCAATGAGAAAAGACGTTTTAGCCAAATGCTATGGTGGAGACGTAACAAGAAAGAAAAAACTACTAGAAAAGCAAAAACGTGGAAAGAAAAAGATGCGTGAAATTGGAAACGTAGAAATACCACAAGAAGCATTCTTGTCAGTATTAAAATTAGATGACGAAAAATAATCGCCCCCAAGGGACGCCCCTTTTTGGGCGAAGAAAGGATATTTTAAATGGGTAAGAATTTTAGAAATAATAAATTTTCAAAGGAAAATGAACAAAAAGAATTTGATGATCAAATTGAAGGAAGAAATGCAGTTTTAGAACTATTGGAGAGTGGCAAAGATATAAATAAAATTTATATCACTAAAGGCGAAAAACATGGTTCTATTACAAAGATAATAGCAAAAGCTAAAGAAAGAAAAATTGTAACAGTAGAAGTCGAAAGAGAAAAGATAAATCAAATGGCTCAAACTGAAAATGCACAAGGTGTAATCGCAATAGTTCCACCTTTTGATTATTGTGAAGTAGAAGATATTTTAAATGAAGCAAAAGCTAAAAACGAGAAAGCATTTATATTAATATTAGATGGAATAGAAGATCCACATAATTTGGGTTCAATTATTAGAACGGCAGAAACAGCGGGCGTTCATGGAATAATCATACCAAAGAGAAGAGCTGCAGCGGTAAACAGCACGGTTGTAAAAACATCAGCTGGAGCAACAAGTTTTATGAAAGTTGCACGAGTAAACAATATAAATGAAACTATAAAATATCTAAAAGAAAATAATGTATGGATTTATGGTACAGATATGGAAACAGAGAAAATGTACTATGATGAAGATTTGACAGGAAATGTTGCAATTGTAATTGGAAGCGAAGGTTTCGGAATGAGCAGACTCGTAAAAGAAAATTGTGATTTCTTAATAAAAATTCCTATGAAAGGAAAAATTACATCTTTAAATGCATCAGTTTCAGCTGGAATAGTAATGTATGAAGCGGTAAAACAAAGAATGAAATAAATGGGCATAAAGTGAGATTGAAAAATACTAGATAGAATAAATTATTTAAATATAAGAATAAGTGAAAAATGACTAATTGTGTCAAAAAATAGAAAACAGCATACAATATAGTATAACATCAAACAAAAAAGATGTTGTATGGAGGTGACTTTTATGGAGCCACATGATTATAATTGCTGTTGTGATACAAAGAAGAAAGAAAAGAAAAATTGCTTCGGATTAATTGCTACAATACTTGCCGTTGCGCTAGGTGTTGTAATAGGAATAATAGTAGGAGCTGAAATGGTTGGAACTATATTAGAAGCAATTAGTGCAATAATAGTTTTAGCAGTTGTATTAGGGCTATTGTTAATATTAACGATAATTCTAATAATATGTTGCAAGAAACCAAGAAAATATTGTGATTAATGTATCAAGGAAATGCTACCCTTAAGAAATTAAGGGTAGTAAATTTAGAAAAAAGGCTGATGAAAAATGATTGATAGAGAAAAAGCATTAAAAACATTTAATACATATGTTAGTAAATATAATACAGAAGATGAAAAAATAAAATTAAAGATAGAACACATACAAAGAGTTGCAAAAAATGCAAATGATATAGCCGAAAATTTAAAACTATCAAAAGAAGATATAGATCTTGCATGGCTAATAGGATTATTACATGATATAGGAAGGTTTGAACAAGTAAGACTATACCATACATTTAATGATGGAAAAAGCGTAAACCATGCAGAAATTGGTGTAAAAATATTGTTTGAAGATGGATTAATACGTGAATTTATAGAGGATAAACAGTATGATGAAATAATAAAAATAGCAATATTAAACCATAACAGACCAGCAATAGAAACAGGATTGACTGAAAGACAGTTATTACATAGTAAAATAATAAGAGATGCAGATAAGATAGACATATATTATTCTTTAACAATATATTCGAAAGAAGCGGTATGGGAAAGCAAAGATTTATCAAACGACATAATAAGTGACGAGATATACAGAGAATTTAAAGAAGACAAAAGAATGAATTACAAAAATAGAAGGAGTGCAGCAGATGGATTGGTGTGCCATTTTGCATATGTATACGATTTTTACTATAAATATAGCTTACAAATAATAGATGAAAACAATTATATAGAAAAGATATATAAAAGGCATAAATTTAATGATGCAAAAACAATGGAAAGATATAACGAAATATTTAATATTGCGGTAGAATATGTGAAAAAAGAAATTATGTAATATAGGAGAATATTTATGGACTATAAGCAGATTGTACAAGATAGATTATCGACAGAAAATGCAAAAAGACTATTAAATAAACAGATTGATATTTATGAAAAAGTAAAGAATAGTAATATTATAAAGAAAAATTATGAAATTGGGCAACGAGTTTTTCTAAAAAAAGGTACTATTTTACATGGAACATATAAAAATTTAGAAGGTCTAAGAAAAATAGTGAATGAAGGACTAATATCAAGTGAATTCGTAGAAGGAAGATTATCAAAATATAAATATTGCGTGAGCGTATGGAACTTAAAACAAGACATATATCTTACTGATTATATTAATTTTTATAGTGGAGGAACAATAAAATATAGAGTTGAAGGAATAGAAAGCACAAAAGTTATTCCTTTTTCAGAGATGAATAATATCATAGAATATACTACCGGATTCGACAAACAGACAAATTGGTATATGGAACAAACAAAAGAGGCTAGATTCCTACCGAGTTATGCACAAAATATAGTTCAAATAGGAATTATATTTAATAGCGAGAATAAAGGTATGAAGGAATTGCTGAAAAGTGATGTCTTGACTCAAAATATAAATGATGAAGATGTGTTCGAATTTATTAATAAAGATTACTATTCACAGTTTATAATTGATAGAAAAGAGAAAGATGATTTATTTACTAATAGAGAAAGTGCAATTTTATTTGGAATCCCATCGTGTTTTATAGAAGGAATTTTAGTAGGAAAAAAATATGAAAATGATAAAAGTACTTTAAGAGAGATAAAAAGAATATTGCCAGATTGCTATATTGCAAATTTAGATGGAAATGTAATTTTATAATTTAGTAAACTGAAGAAACAGAGCCTAAAAATAGGCTCTATTTTGCTATTTATAGTTTGACTTTATTCATATAATAAAATTGAAATCTTGATAGTAGAAAAATTTTGAAAAAAATTTAAAAAAGGTGTTGACATTAAAAAAGGTCTGTGGTATTATATTTGAAGTGCCGAACAACGGATAAAAATATTAAATAAATTAGTAATAAAAACACTCCAAATTACAACAAAATTAAGCATTACTAGTTTTTTATTTTACACTTTTTTATCCTAAAAAACAGTATAAAAAATAATTTGAAAAAAATTAAAAAAACTGTTGACAAAACAAAATAAAGATGGTACAATATGAAACGTTCCACAGCGAAAGCTAAAGAACAAGAGCACATTGAAAAGTAAACAATAAACCTTTGAAAAAAGACCAATAGCGGTAGTTAATTTGTACTACCATAAAAAACAAATTTAATGAGCTTTAAAACTTAAAGATTTAGATTTATAAAATGTTGAAAAACATTAAATATAAATACCATAAATATGAGAGTTTGATCCTGGCTCAGGATAAACGCTGGCGGCGCACATAAGACATGCAAGTCGAACGAACTTAACCATTAGTTTACTATTGGAGCGGTTAGTGGCGGACTGGTGAGTAACACGTAAGCAACCTGCCTATCAGAGGGGAACAACAGTTAGAAATGACTGCTAATACCGCATATGCCTTGAGTATCACATGGTACAAAAGGGAAAGGAGCAATCCGCTGATAGATGGGCTTGCGTCTGATTAGATAGTTGGTGAGGTAACGGCCCACCAAGTCGACGATCAGTAGCCGGACTGAGAGGTTGAACGGCCACATTGGGACTGAGACACGGCCCAGACT
>ERZ824575.822-NODE-822-length-35179-cov-7.533339_pt1 | contig 35179 bp, 32 predicted proteins | sample MGYA00519470_ERZ824575 | MGnify/ENA primary metagenome ERZ824575 (study PRJEB31778, sample SAMEA3449170) | human gut metagenome | biome: human gut; feature: human-associated habitat; material: faeces | place: United Kingdom | collected 2010/2012 ...
GCGGCGCGGGATAAAGATGTGCGGGAAACATCGATCATTGCCGCGCCATGCTTTTACGCATTGCGTAAAAGCTAAAAAAATTCAATCCCGCGAGCGCGGCGGATGAGGTGGTAAAAAAGATCCCGCCGCAGCGGGATCTTTCTTGTTACTGTTACTTTTTACTTTGATCAATTTTACTCCCTCAGTCGCCTGCGGCGACAGCTCCCTCAAGAGGGAACCTTGGCAAGACTCCGAGCTTAAACATACTACATGGCTACTGCCGTAGGGGAGGGGCTTGCTCCTCCCGTGAATAAAATCTGTATTCATTTAACGGGAGGGGCGACCTCGGGTTTCACCCGAGCTCACCATCCCCTGCACTATCGTATCCGATCGTTTGCGATATGATGATTCGAAACACCGAAAAAGCCCGCGGCTTCCGTCTCATATGCGACTTATATGCAATTCGTGCACCGACACGTGCAATTGGTGCACGGATTTTGTTTTTTTACCGTTCTTGTGATATAATAGCGGCATAAAGGGGAGGGCATATATATGAAAAACAAAGAAAAAAAGAAAAAGCCCTACCGCAGCGCGTGGAGCAACGCGATGTGGAGTTTTCGCGAGATGCTCACCGGCGCGCCGGGGGCATTCTGGCTTATGGCGGCGGGCGTTCCGCTTGCCGTTTTTACCGCGTGGGCTGAAATAAAGCTGCCCGCGCTCGTTGTGTCCGAGGTCACGGGAGGTGCCACCTTCCGTCACGCGGCTCTGTCGGTCGGCATGCTGCTCGGCGCGACTTTGGCGGCAACGGCGCTCGGCAATTTCTTTTCCACGCTTTCCTACGCCTATCAGAGCCGATACCGTTTCCGTATGTGCGTGCGGCTTGAAGAGAAATCCATGCACTGCTTTTACGGAGACTATGAAAAAAAGGAGACCCGCGACCTTTACAGCCGCGCGCAGAAGGCGAGGTGGATGTGGAACGGCAAGGTCAAGCTGATCGAGGTGCCGCAAAACAGCATGGAGCTTTTGCAAAACATTCTCTGCTACATCCTTTTCGGCACCGTGATATCGTTTGCCAGCCCGTGGCTCGTGCTGCTTCTGACGGTGATGCCCGTTGTCAACTGGTTCAGCATCCGCGCGTATCAGAACTACGAATACCGCACGCGCGCCGAGCGTACCGATATCGAAAAAAAGCTCGACTACGTTACGTCGCGCTCCGCGGATTTTGCCGCCGCAAAGGATATCCGCATTTACGGTATGTACGATTGGCTGCGGTCGGTCTTTCTCGGGCTTTTTGACAAACGTATTGCATGGGAGAAGCGCCTGAGAATGCGCGAGTTTCTCTCGCGCCTGCCCGATCTCGGCATCATCCTCATTCGTGACGGTGCGGCATATGCCGTGCTCATCGCCATGGCGCTGCGCGGCGAGATCACGGTAGATCGTTTCGTGCTGTATTTTTCGGCGATATCCGGCTTTGCGGGGCATATAAGCGGCATTATGTCATCGTGGATCGATATGCACGCGGCGAGCCTCATTGTCAGCGACTTCCGCGAATATCTCGACCTGCCCGAGCGCGACGGCAGCGGCAGCGCGCATGCCGCCGATCACCTTGCGCACGCACCGGAGATAACCTTCGACCATGTCTCCTTCCGCTATGACGGTGCAGAAAAAAACACCGTTGACGATATTTCTTTTACCCTGCGTCCCGGCGAGCGCGTGGCGCTCGTGGGCATGAACGGTGCGGGCAAAACGACGCTCGTAAAGCTGCTCTGCGGGCTTTACCGTCCGACGTCGGGCGAGATACGCATCGACGGCGTGCCGGCGGACGAGTTCAGGCGCGACGATTATTACCGGCTGTTCTCCCCGGTCTTTCAGACCGTCCGCACCGCATATTTTTCGCTTGCCGAGACGGTGGCGGGCATCGTCGGCGACGGCGTTGACAAGGTGCGCGCCGAGGAGTGCATGCGCCGCGCGGGGCTCGGCAAAAAGCTTGATTCTCTGCCGCACGGTATCGACACGCGGCTCGACAAGCAGGTGAACAAGGACGGCATCGAGCTTTCCGGCGGAGAGGCGCAAAAGCTCATGATGGCGCGCGCGCTTTACAAAAACGCACCGGTGCTCGTGCTTGACGAGCCGACGGCGGCGCTCGACCCGATAGCCGAAAACGAGATATATATGCAGTACCGCGATATGACCGAGGGCAAGACCTCGCTCTTTATCTCGCACCGCCTTGCTTCGACCCGCTTCTGCGACCGCATCCTCTTCCTTGAAAACGGAAAGATCGCCGAGGAGGGCACGCATGAGGAGCTGACGGCTCTCGGCGGTGAGTATGCAAAGCTTTATGAGATACAGAGCTGCTGGTACCGCGACGGTTACAAGGGAGGCGACGAGGCATGACGCTGAAGGAACATATGAATATCGGCCGCAGGCTCATAAAGCTGCTTTATTCGCTGAGCCGCAGGTATTTTTACTTTTTGATATGCGCAAGTGTTGTAAAGGCTGTGACGCCTTATATTCCGATATGGTTTTCGGCACGGCTCATCGACGCGCTGGCTGAGGGCGCTCCGCTCGCAACGCTTGTGACGTATGCGGCGCTGACGGTGGGGCTGTCAACGGTGCTCGGCGTGCTGCGGCATTGGCTCAACGCGCAGAAGGCGGTCGGCAGCAGCGAGGTCATGGCGCGTCACGAGTGGAAATACGCCGAAAAGGCGATGCACCTTTCCTATTCTTCGATAGAAGACCGCGACGTCATGCTGCTGAGCGAGCGGATAAAGGATGAGACGAATACCGGATATAATATTTTTTATCTTGTCAGCGCCGTCGAAATGTTGACAGGCTCCGCCACACAGATAATCGCCTCACTTGCGCTCACCGCATCCTTTTTTGCCTCACACGCGATACCGCTGTGGGCAAAGCTCGTGTTTGTCGCCGGTGTGGCTGTCACTGTCACGCTGCGTATATTTACGGTAGGGAAGTCCTCAAAGCTGCAGGTCGATTATTATTCCGGCTGCACATACTACAACACCGTCCTTACCAAGTTCATCGATTATATCGATGATTATACCGGCGGCATGGATATACGTCTTTACGGCATGGAGGCTTCGCTTGCCGGGCACGCAGACGGGACCTATCGCGAGCTGTGCCGGGGTGAGGAGACCATGCGCATACGCGCCGCGTGTCTCAATCTCATCACCACAGTGTCACACTACGCGCTGCGGCTCGGCGTGTATCTCATCCTGATAAGTGCGGCGCTCGGCGGCGGAATGACCGTCGGTTCGATCGCGCAGTATGTTTCGTCCGTCATGCTGCTTCTTACCGCAATTTCGGGCATCGTGAGCGCCGTGCAGCTCTCGCTTGTCAACCACGGATACGCAAAGCGTTATTTTTCCTATTTTGATATTCCGAACGATATGTACCGGGGCACGCTGTCTGTCGAAAAGCGGGACGACGATGAGTATTACATCGAATTCCGCGATGTTTCGTTCAGATACCCGAACACCGGGAGCTATGCTTTGCGGCACGTCAGCCTGAAATTCAGGATAGGCGAAAAGCTTGCCGTCGTCGGCATGAACGGCAGCGGAAAAACGACCTTCATCAAGCTCCTCTGCCGTCTTTACGATCCGACCGAGGGCGAGATACTCCTCAACGGCGTAGATATCCGCAAATACGATTACGACGAGTATATGTCGGTGTTTTCGGTGGTATTTCAGGATTTCCGCCTGTTTGCATTCCCGCTCGGTCAAAACGTGGCTGCGGGCGCCGACTACGACCGCGAAAAGGCAAAGGCGTGCCTCGGCGAGGCGGGATTCGGCGAACGGCTCGCCGGAATGCCGGAGGGGCTTGATACCCCGCTTTACCGCAGCTTTGACAAGAGCGGCGTTGAGATCTCCGGCGGTGAGGCGCAGAAGATAGCGCTTGCGCGTGCTCTTTACAAAAATGCGCCCTTTATCGTGCTTGACGAACCGACGGCGGCGCTCGATCCGGTGTCTGAATATGAGGTGTACCGCAAGTTCAACGAGATCTCCGGCGGCAAGACCGCCGTATATATCAGTCACCGCCTTGCATCCTGCCGCTTCTGCGACAAGATAGCCGTTTTCGACGGCGGGCACATCGTGCAGAGAGGGACGCACGAGGAGCTGATAGCGGACGCGAACGGCAAATATGCCGAGCTGTGGAACGCCCAGGCGCAGTATTATACCGAAAAAGCCGACGGGCCCGAGGCGCCGCCCGAGGATTGACCGGTGCTTTCTCCGCCTTGGCGCGGCAGGAATCGGTCCCGTATTGTAAGCTATAGCATACCAAAGCGATCCGGCAGCGGTTTTACCGCTGCCGGATCGCTTTGGACATTTTTACTTTTCCGCTGTGGTTCGGTCGCCCGCCTTGTTCAGTATCTCTATGATCTCGGGACTACCGACAAAAACATCAAACGCATTGTCTCCGCGGTCGTTGGCGATCCACGGGTCGGCACCATGCGTGATCAAAAGCTCTATGATCTCCGGGGCAGTGCTTACAACACCTGCAAGAGGTGTATCTCCTTGGGCATTCACCAAATTGGGATCGGCACCGTGATCCAACAGCAACTTTACCATTTCCGCGCCGCGGGAAACAGCACGATGCAAAGGCGTATCGCCCGTATTGTAATTAATAATGGCCGCCGTTTCCCAAATTAACGATGACTTCTTTGCGCCCGAGAATTCTTTTAACTGCGGGCATAATATTCTGCCCGACCGCTCGGCACAACAAAGTTTTCCCGTAACGATCCGGAACATTTACATCATCCGGTTTATCGGTCATGGAGATAAACAAGTTTGCTGCCTCATTTTCCCCCATATCACGAGATAAAACAAACCATGTTTCCATCATTTGAGATATGCGGGAAACATACTCCGTCGATTCGGCAGTACACGCTGACTGCCGCGAAATATGACAGATTTCGTACCGCAAGGTGAAAATCAATGTCCTGACCATTGACAAAAACATTATTTTATTGTATCATATATTCTGTGTAAATATGATGCGGCAAAGCCGCGGCAAAATCGGTTGCACGACACTGCGGCACGGCGCGTGTGCCGCCCCCGGTAAAGGATAAATCCTGATGTACAAGAAAATCATTAAACGTGCGATAGATATCCTGCTGTCGCTCATCGGCATAATCGTTTTGGCGATACCCATGCTGATAGTGGCTGTCACGATAAAGATCGACTCGCCGGGCCCCGCGCTCTTCACCCAAAGAAGAGTCGGGATACATAAAAAAGAGTTCGTGATACTCAAATTCCGCTCAATGCCGGTAAATGCCCCGCATGACACGCCTACGCACCGGCTCGGCAGGGTGGAGCTCACGGGCCTTCAGCGGTTCATACGCCGCAGCTCGATCGACGAGCTGCCTCAGATATTCAATATTTTTGCCGGACACATGAGCATAGTCGGCCCCCGTCCGGCGCTGTGGAACCAGTATGACCTCATTGCCGAGCGCGACAGATACGGCGCGAACGACGTAAAGCCGGGGCTGACCGGTTGGGCGCAGATAAACGGACGGGACAAGCTGGGTATTTCCGAAAAAGCCCGGTTCGACGGCGAATACGTCGCCGCGCTCAACGCGGGACACGGCAGGGGCTTTGCAATGGACTGCAAATGCTTCGTCGGTACCGTCGGTTCGGTCATCCGCCATAAAGGCGTGATCGAAAACGGCACCTGCGACCGCAGGGATGAAGCCGCAGCGGAGAAGGAAACGGTCGGGAAATGAAGAAGTTACTCTTCACCGACGATCCGCATTATTCGCTCAGATTCACAAAAGAGAGCATATGTTTTCTGCCCGGCAGAAGATATATGCTCTCTTTGCTTTCTCGGAGGTTTACACCTTACCGATCCCCGGTGAGACATCTGAGACCGGAGGAGACTGTATAATCAGGTCACAAAGGCAAGGGAGGAGAAAAAGCTTTGCATTACATCAACGTGAAAGTACGCGATAAGATCGCGAGTGCCGACGAATGCGCACGGATCGTTTGCGGAAACAGCGATTATGCCGTGAGATTTGATTTTGACAGCGAATGGGAGGACGAAAAGGTAAGGACCGCGCGGTTCACCTTTGACGGCGGTGAGTTTGCCGACGTTCAGTTTGAAGGCACCGACGCGGCGGTCCCCGTGCTGAACGGGGCGCGTTTTGTGCTTGTCGGCTGCTTTGCGGGCAACATAAAAACGACGACGAGCGCCCTCATATGTGCCGCCGGGTGCTGCACCGATGCCGCGGGGATACCCGCCGAGCCGCGTCCCGACGTATATGCGCAGCTCATGGAGCGCTTCAACGGTCTTGAGGTGCCGCGCGTAGGTGAAAACGGCAATTGGTTCACCGGCGACACCGACACCGGCATAACCGCTTGCGGCGCGACGGGCGAAAAAGGCGAAAAGGGTGAAAAGGGCGATGCGGGCTCTGACGGCACGCGGTGGTTTGCACAGTATGACGAGCCGGAGAGCGGCGTGAACGCGGGTGATCTCTGGATCGACGGCAGCGGGACGGTATACCGCGCCGCGTCGGCGTCGGCTGACGGTCAGCATACACAGTGGAAAGCCTCCGGTGTCAGTTTGAAGGGCGACACGGGCGCGGCAGGAGCGCCGGGCGAAAAGGGTGAAAAGGGTGAAAAAGGTGAGAAGGGCGACGCGGGGCATACTCCCGTAAAGGGGACCGACTATTTCACCGAGGCGGACAAGACCGGCATTGTGAATGCGGTGCTTGCGGCGCTGCCGAACGGAAACGGGGTGAGCTACTGATGGCCGACAAGCTCTACGAAGAAAATGACATAAAAGCCGTGGCGGACGGGATACGCGCTCTCACCGGCGGCACATCGACCTACAAGGTCTCGGAAATGGGCAGCGCCGTGGGCGGATACTGGGGCGATTTTTTGCCGGTGTCCGGGTCGCTCGACGAGAGCGGCAGCATATACAACGGCAGCGGATACAGGACCGGGTACAGGCTCAATTCGGCCGGCGCCGAGGTCGAGTCGAGCGGATATGTATGCTCCGGCTTTATCCCGGTGTCTGCCGGCTGCCATGTGCGCATATCGGCGGACGGGATACAGTATCTGCATCTTTATTCCGAATCGCACGCACACCTGAGCACGCAGCCGATAGCAAGCGGGCTTTCCTTTGAGCGCATACAATTCCGCGTGACCGGCACAGACGCAAAATACACCCGCATTGCGTGGTACGGCGGGAACAGCCCGATAGATACCGCAAAGGTAAAGGTCTTACCGGCTTAAAGCACGCGCTTTGAGCCGCACGCGGCGATCGGTCTTTGCGCTTTTTTCGCATTTTATATTTACATTATGCGTTTGGTGTGGTATACTTGAATATGAATGAAAAGTCTTGTATCATAACGGGAGCGGATGATGGAAAACAGGCTGCTTAAATACTTTCTTGTGGTTGCACGTGAGGAAAACATAACAAAAGCCGCGGAGATACTGCACGTATCGCAGCCCGCGCTTTCAAGGCAGATAATGCAGCTTGAGGAGGAGCTGGGCGCGCGGCTGTTCATTCGCGGCAAGCGCTCGCTGACGCTGACCGAGGAGGGCAGATTTCTGCGCGGGCGTGCGCAGGAGATCGTTGCGCTGACCGAAAAGACCGAGCGCGACTTCAGAGACGGCATCGTGTCGTATGACGGCACGGTGTCTGTCGGCATGGGTGAAACATCGGCGAGCCGATGGCTCGGCGGGATCGTGGCGGAGTTTTCAAAGCTCTACCCGGACGTGAAATTCGATCTTTTCTCGGGGACGGCTGATATTGTTAAGGAAAGGATCGAAAAGGGGCTGCTCGACGCGGGGCTGCTGATCGAACCGACGGTCGATCTCTCGAAATACGACCTTCTGCGCATTCCGGTAAAGGACCGCTGGGGCGTGTTGGTGGCTGCCGGAGATCCGCTTTTCGGCAAGGAATACGTAACGAGCCGCGAGCTTGAAGGGCGGCGGCTGTTTGTACCCGCGCGCCTTGCCGACAGGCTCGAGGAGATATTCGGTATTCCCGCCGCGGACGCCGACATTTTCGTTACGCACAATCTGCTGTACAACGCCGCATCGATGGTAAAATACGGTGCGGGCGCGGCGATAACGGTCAGCGGGGCGACCGAGCTTTATGACAGCCGCGAGCTTTCGTGGAAGCCGTTTTACCCGGAGCTGCCGCTGTCGAGCGTTCTTGTGTGGAAGAAATACAACGTCGCATCACCTAGCGCAGCAAAATTTCTTGAATTCGTAGATCATTCGATACGGTTATGATAGACGATAAAAAACAGATATTTTACATAGTACGATATACATGATATAATAAGCGTGAAGTAAAAATTCACGCTTATTTTTTTCGGAGAAGACCATATGAAAAATATTTTAGAGCGGGATCTCGGCGGCGAGCCGGTGTCGGTGGACGATCCCGATTACGGCATGATAAAGGCTGTGATAGCCAACGCCAAACGGCTGACGCAGCAGATGAACACCTCGGTCTGCGATGCCGCGGCGGTGCGAAGGTATTTCGGTGAGCTGACGGGGCGCGAGGTAGGCGACGATTTTAATCTCAATCTGCCGTTTTATACCGATTTCGGACGCAATATCCGCGTAGGCAAGCGGGTGTTCATCAATTTCGGCTGCACATTTATGGATCGCGGGGGCATTACGATCGGAGACGACGCGTTTATCGCGCCGCATGTGCAGCTCATCACCGAAAATCACGGAATTGCACCCGACAGGCGGCGGTATATCACCTCGCGCCCGATAGTGATCGGCAAAAACGTGTGGATCGGCGCCGGGGCGACGGTGCTTCCCGGAGTTACGGTTGGCGACAATGCCGTGATAGGCGCGGGCAGCGTCGTGACAAAAAACGTTGAGGCTGACACGGTCGTTGCTGGCAATCCCGCAAAGCCGATCGGAACGGTATAAATATTATATTATAAATGTAAGGAAGGCAACGTCATGAAGATCAAAAAAATATACCAGATAGCAGTCGCGATCCTGTGCGTCGCAGCCTGCGTGCTTGCCGCATGTTCTCCCGCCGCACCGGGAGGAGAGAGCACGACCGCAGGTGCGGGAAGCACCGCAGCGGCCGGCAGTACACAAGGCGGCAGCGCCGCGACCGGCGCCGGAAACACCACCGGCAGTGAAAAACCCGCCGCGGGCGGCACGCGCATACAGTTGACATTCGGCGCCGAGACCGTTTACGGTACGCTTGACGACAATTCGGTAAGCCGCGACCTGATATCACGCCTGCCGCTCACGCTCACATTTTCTGATTTCGGCGGCACCGAAAAGATCGCGTATCTCCCCGAGGGCTCTGCGGCGTGGGACACATCCGATGCGCCCGATTCCTGCACGCCGTCGGCAGGAGACATTACGATGTATGCCCCATGGGGCGATCTTGCGGTATTTTACCGACCGTTCCGTGAATCCGACGGGCTCGTGCCGCTCGGAAAGCTTGACGACGGCAGAGCCGAAAAGCTTGCCGCGATGACGGGCGATTTTTCGGTCACTCTGTCGCTTGCCGACAGCGGTGCGGGCGGCACGGATACAGCCGCGCCTGCGGGATCAAAGGTCCTCGTTGCGTATTTTTCCTGCACGGGTAACACAAAGGCGGTGGCGGAAAAGATCGCCGCGCTCACCGGCGGCGACCTTTACGAGATCACGCCCGCCGATCCGTACACGGCAAACGACCTCAACTACAACAACAGCGGCTGCCGCGCAAACCGTGAGATGAACGACCCTGCGGCGCGCCCCGCGATAGGCAGCGCAGCTATCGACATTTCCCGCTACGATACGGTGGTGATCGGTTATCCTATCTGGTGGGGTACGATGCCGCGCATAATCAACACTTTTCTTGACACCTACGACCTTTCGGGCAAAACGGTGCTGCCCTTCTGCACCTCGGGCAGCAGCAGTGTCTCAAAGTCGGCATCGGATATAAGATCGGCAGAGCCTGCGGCAAACGTTGCCTCCGGACTGCGTGTCTCCGGCGCGAATGACAAAAACCTCGAGGGGTGGCTGCGCGACGGCGGTGCGATAAAGTGAGGGAATATCATGATACGGGTCCCGCGTGTTCGCGCCGCTGCTCTTACGGCAGTATCGCGGGCGCCCGGGGTGTGAAAAAAATTTTGCGGCGGGCTTGATTTTTTTCGCACGCGGTGCTATAATATCGCCGAGGGAATAAAGTTCTCCCGAAGCACCGGGGCATAAGCCCCGTGCCTGAACCGCTTATAAAAGCTGATGACTTCTGCATTATTTCATGCAGTAGGCATCGGCTTTTCTGCATTTCGGGAGGTTTTTTATGCTCACATCGTTATCCTTCATCTTTCTTGTCGGACTTTCGGTTGCCGCGATCGTCGAGAGGCTGCGGCTGCCGCGCATCGTCGGCATGATCGTAAGCGGCGTCGTTCTCGGGCCGTATGTGCTTGATCTGCTCGATCCGTCGATACTCGGCATATCGTCCGAGCTGAGGAGCATGGCTCTTATCATTATTCTGATAAAAGCCGGGCTGTCGCTCGATCTTTCCGATCTGAAAAAGGTCGGCCGCCCTGCGGTGATGATGTCTTTCGTCCCCGCGTGCTGCGAGATCGTCGGATATGTGATATTCGCGCCACTGCTTCTCGGCGTTTCGCGCATTGACGCCGCTCTCATGGGCGCGGTCCTCGGCGCAGTTTCGCCTGCCGTGGTCGTCCCGCGAATGCTGCGGCTCATGGATGAAAAATACGGAACGGGGAAGCGCATTCCTCAGCTTATAACGGCGGGCGCGTCGTGCGACGATATTTTTGTTATCGTCCTTTTCACCGCCTTTGCGGATATGTCGGGCGGCGGAAAGGTGAATTATATTGATTTCGTGAATATCCCCGTGTCGGTGCTGCTCGGTATTGCGCTCGGGGCGTTGGCGGGGTTCGTGCTGTCATTCGTTTTCGTGACATCCCATGCGCACGGCCGTGAGATATCCGGCAGCGTAAAGGTCACGGTAGTTCTCGGTACGGTATTTCTCCTCATGGCGGCGGAGACTTGGGCTGAGGGCTATGTGGCGATATCGGGGCTGCTGGCGGTCGTCGGCATGGCGTGCACGGTAAAGCGCAGATGTCCCGCAGCGGAGAGCGCAGATCTCTCCGTGAAGTTCGGCGGGCTGTGGTCTGCCGCCGAGGTGCTTTTGTTTGTACTTGTCGGTGCGGCGGTCGATATACGCTACACCCTGGACGCGGGCATTGCCGCCGTCGGGATGATATTTATCGCACTTATATTCCGTGCGGCGGGCGTGCTGCTCTGCCTTGCGGGCACTCCGCTTGACCTCCGCGAGCGGCTCTTCTGTGTGATCGCTTATCTGCCGAAGGCGACGGTGCAGGCTGCGATAGGGTCCGTTCCCCTCAGCATGGGACTGCCGTGCGGTAATATCATTCTTTCCGTTGCGGTGCTTGCCATCATCATCACGGCGCCGCTCGGTGCCGTCGGGATCGATGCGAGCTGCAAAAAGCTGCTTAAAAGGGAATAAAGCAAAAAGGGGTGTTAAAAAACTCATTTTGAGTTTTTTAACACCCCCGGTGACATCGATCCAGGCTGCGGCGCACCGCGTTTTGCCGGCGGGGATCATGCTCCCGCGCGTTTTGCCGGTCTGCGTTTTATGAGTGCGATGAGCCCCTTCATAAGAAGGTTGACGCAAAGTATGATGAGCGCCACGACTGCGGGCGGAGCCAGAGACGTTTGCGAGGCGTCGAAGCGCGGCAGCATGAGCGCAAAAAGCTCGGTGTTGAGCGTTGTAAGGAAGGACACAGCAGAGATCGTCATCATTGAGTTGACGAAAAAATACGCGAACATTTCGGCAAGCGTGCCCTTCATCTGCGGTGCTATGACATCGCGGATAAGGCGCATTTTTCCTATTCCCAGCGTTGCAGCCGCAGCCTCAAGCTCGGGCGGGAGCTTTCTCAGCCCGTTGTACGCCATGAGATACGGCGAGGCAAAGAAGTGCACCGTGTTTGCGAGCACAAGTATCGCAAACGTTCCGTATATGAAGGTGGAATGGAAAAAGAGCACGTACGAAAGGCCGAGCACGATGCCGGGTATCGCAAGCGAGGTCATTGCAAGCAGGTTGAGCGCCCCCGAAGCGAAGGACTTTGACCTTGCCGTCAGGTATGCGCACAGAAACGCACACAGCGTTCCCGCGACAGATGTGAGCAGCGCGACCAACGCCGAATTGCCGAGGAACTGCCAACCGCTCTTTCCCGTCATCACGTTTGAGAACTGCGCGACGGAGAATGAAAGATCGAGCGGGTAGTTGGCGGCGAACGCCACAGGAACGAAGGATGCGACCGGAAGCAGCACGCACACGGTGATGAGCGTGAGCACTATATATGACACGCACCTTCCCGCGGGCGTTCCCGCCGTGCGGAAGGGCTTTATGTTCGAGTTTCCCGTTCTGTCCTTGCCCGAGAGCAGGTCAAAAAGAAATGCGATCACGGCGGGCAGCAGCAATATAAGCCCGAAAACGCTGCCCTTGGCATAGTTCATGCGGTGGATAGTCTCCTCGTACATGAGCGCGGGAAGCGTTTTGTACATTCCGCCGACCATGAGCGGAACGCCGTAGTCGGTCACAATGGCGGTAAATACCGCAAACACCACGCTTATCATCGGCTTTCTGAGATAGGGCAGTGTTATTGCAAAAAAGCGGTTTTTTGCGGGTATTCCCAATGTGCGCGCCGCCTCGTAGGGCGTGCTGTCCTCATAGCGCAGTATATCCGATATCATAAGATATGCAATGGGGAACGCATAAAGCATCGAGCCCATAACGATGCCCGCAAAGCCGTAAATGCTTTTTTGCAGACCGAACAGCTTTGTTAAGATGCCGTTGTCGCCGAGAAGTATGATAAGTCCCGTGCCGTGCGAGATCGACGGAATGAGCATCGGGATAACGAGCAGGATATCAAAAAGCGCCGTGCGGCGAATGCCCGTGCGGTTTACGCACCACGCCGCGGCAAACGCAAGCGCAATGGATAAAAATGTTGCGGTGACCGACGCCTTGAGTGAGTTGAGTATCGCGGGCACGGTCTGCGGGTGCGAAAGTATTGCAGAAACGTCGGCGTCGCGCAGGTTCGTCATCACCGATATCAGCGGCAGCAGTACGGCAAAAAGGAAAAATACGCCGAGAACTACCGTCGTCACCGTTCCGAACGTGCGGCGGCGGGTATATCTGTTGGAATTCATGCTTTCCTCCGCCGTCAGCGCATATAGCGCGAGAGAGAATCTATCTTTGTTTTGAGATTGCCTATGACGAATTCACGCACATAATCGTCCGCGGGCGCGTCAAGTATCTCATCGGGCGTTGCAAGCTGGTGTATCCTTGTCTCGCCCATGACCATTATCCTGTCGGAGAGGGCAAACGCCTCCTCCTGGTCGTGGGTGATATAGATCATGGTCGTGCCGAGAGTTTTCTGTATCTCCTTGAGCTTTGCGCGCAGCGCAAGCCTCGTGGCAACGTCAAGCGCGCTCATCGGTTCGTCGAATAGGATTATCTTCGGGCGAAGGGCAAGTGTTCTTGCTATCGCAACGCGCTGCTGCTGCCCGCCCGACATTTCGGAGGGGTATTTGTTCATGTGATCCGCAAGTCCGACGAGCCGCAAAAGCTCGGCGGCGCTCTCTTCCGCTCCGGCTTTGAGCTCGGGCTTGAATCTCATCGCATACGAAACATTGCGCAGCGCCGTCATGTTGCCGAAAAGCGCATAGTTCTGAAAAACAATGCCCATTCCGCGCGCGTCGGGCGAGGCGTTCGTTATATCGCTGCCTCCGAGATATATTTTTCCCTCGTCGGGAGATATAAGACCTATGAGAAGCTGGAGCAGCGTGGTCTTGCCGCAGCCGGAGGGACCGAGTATCGAAAGAAATTCCCCGTCCTCGACCGAAAACGAAACATGATCGAGCGCCAGCTTGCCCTCATAGTATTTTGTAAGTCCTTCTGTTCTCAGTATTTCCATGCGTCCAGCAGATCGTCCTTAACTTTTGTATCTTCCACTCCGGTCATATCGGCGTAGCGAATGTTCGAGGGGAAATTTTTGATGGTGAATGTTTTGTCTTTGTATATCTGTTCGGGGGCGAAAAGCTCCTTGTCCTTGGGAGTGACGTCGGTGACGATGTATTCAAACACCTTCCGTATATCCGCGTCGGTCTCCTTGCCGGAAATTATCGCGCTCGAATAGGTGTTGTACGGTGCGCCCTCGTCAAAATAGAGGATCTCATAGTCCGAGCCGTTGTTTATCGCATCGACCGCCTGCCATGTCATGCAGAGCCCGACAGCAGCCTCGCCGAGCCCGAGAGCCTTTATGGGGCCGGAGCCGGAGGTCGTGAATCCCGCGCCCGAGAGGTTTTCGGCAAGCGCGTCAAAGTACGCAAGAGCTTTATCCTTGCCGCGGGTGTTTACGAGATTGAGATAAAAGACATAGCCCGTGCCGGAGGATTTGGGGTTCGGCATAGAGACAAGTCCGCGGTATTCGGGCTTGATAAGGTCGTCATAGCAGGTGGGAACGGCAAGCTTTTTTTCGGTGAATATCTTCTTGTTTATAACAACTGCGCCGCTCGTACGTATATACGGCACATAACGGTGAGAGGCGGGAACGAGCTCGGGGAGATAAGCGTCAAAATCAACGCCGGGGAGCCCGTCAAGCTTTGCCACCGTGTCGCCGAGCGACTCAAGGTAGGTGTTTTCAAGCTCAAGCACTATGTCGCAGTCGGTCTTTTTACCTTCGTTTGCAAGCTTTGCGGCAAGCTCGCCCGTGGATTTGTACTCGACCTTTATCTTGTATTCGGGGAATTTTTCGTCCAGCATCTTCTGTGCGTTTTCAATGCGGAAGTCCTCGCTCGTTGCATATACGGTTATTGTTTTTTTCTTCGGACCGCAGGCGGTAAGCGCCGTAAAGAACGAAACAGACATTGTTATTGCTATTAAAAGCGAAAAAAGTCTTTTCATGTCTAAATACTCCTTGATTTTTGAGTTTTTTTGATATAACGTTCATTTTTATTCTGCGCTGACCACGCGCGTGAATACATTATAGCACTTCAAGTGTATTTTGTCAAGCTTTTGTATTCTATAAAAACGGAAAGTACCGGCGCCGCGGAGCTTTTTGGGCTTTCCGGCGCCGGTATTCTTATTTTTGACGGTGCAATATGTATCATACCGCATCTGACTTCGGCGGCCGCAATGATCGGAGCGTCTTTTTCCGCGTTATCGCGGCAAGAGGGATGCACTGCCTCACATCCGCCGGCTTTGGGAGATCTGCGCTTTCAAATCAAAGATGACGTCTTGCAGCCGCTCAAGAAACCGCCCCGCGTGCGCTCCGTCCATCTGCGTGTGATGGAACTGAAAGGACAGCCCGAGCGTTGTTTTGAAAAGACCTCTGCGGTATCTGCCCTAGATGATAAAGGGGTTGTTGAAAATGCCGCTGTTCATACCGACGGCACCGTCGATCTCGGTATCGATTATCGCCGAGGTGCCTATGACCATGCTGTCGGTCAGGTCGTGATCTGCGCAGCTTTCCGCCGCTTCGCGGGTCAGAAGCAGATAATCGGCGTTGAATCGCGCAAGGCTGTCGGAAAACGGTACATCGCAGGAGCTGACCTCGCCTGTCCTGTTTTTTACGATGGTATTCACCGCGATCGTATCGTATTTCAGAAGTTCATGTCCGACGGGGAGCAGGTAAAACTCTTTGATCCCGCTTGCCGCCTTTCCGACGCACCAGCACATGAGCATATTGAATTTAAGGCCGCGCCTGCGGGAGTACCTCACAAGCGGTGTGACATCGAGCGTTTTGAAAAAAGTCACCATCGGGTTCGGTGCGCTCATCCAAAGGTCGAATGCCGCCGCGCGGGTCGTGCTTTTCGGGTCAACGGCGGTCGGCTTCATGACTCATCTCCCGCGGTGCCGACAGCGTATCGGCTGCTTATGTGTATGTTCATCCGTCCCTCCCGAGATTATTATCTCATAAAAATTCTCGCGATCTCCATGGTGGCGATCTTCATCACCGCACCGCCCGACATGATATAGAACCACACCTCGCGCACCTGCTGCGTTTTTGCGGCAGGTGTGGCGATCGCGGCAATAATGATAAACAACGCCCCTATGCAGCCGACAACGGTGGGGATACTGATGAGCGGGAAGATCCCCGGCGCGCAGCTGCCGTCGATGGTGTGCTGTATTGTTTTGTCCAGTCCGTCACGTGCCGCGGCAAAGCAGCAGACAACAAGGCCGAATATCAGCAAAAGCGCTGTTCTGCGCCCCCAATATTGAATGTTTTCGCGGTTATAGACCGAATACCCGATAAAACCGAGCATAATAAGTATCATCCCCGTAGTTGCCGACGTTACGGCATTTCCGAAATAAAGTTTCATGATCCCGCCGCGTCCCTTCAATATTGAATAATGATAATTCTGCACTCATCGCAGCAGCAGGCTGCCGTGCTCGTTCTGCGGCCTGCGCCAAGCCCTGTTATCTTCACAAAACCGTCTGCATTTTTTGCGTTTTCAAGAGTGCCGGGCACTTCGTTCGCAAAACTGAAAGCCCCGTCTTTGCTGCCGAAAAGATAGCCGTTTCTCATTTCCTTTCCGCATTTCGGACAAATCATAATGATCACCTCAGATCTTCGTTTTTGATGGCCGCATTGTCCGGTTCGAAAAACAAAGCGTCGGGTGTGCGCCGGGGCCGAATGCCGACAGCGCATGCGCCGTGCTGTGCCTATGTGCGGCGGTAATGCCGCGCGCAGCTTTTGCATGCGTTTCCGCTCCGCTTTATCTGACGAAAACAGTGACCGTGCGGTAACTGATATTATAGTTACCGCACGGTCACTTGTCAAGAGTTTTTTGAAAAAAAACGTACAGATTTTTTGTTGTGTTTGGCAGACAGACGGCATGGGCGGCAGCAACGGGACATACAATCTATTTTTCACGGCGGCTTTTCCTGCTGAGGGCTTTTTCTCAGCGTTTTTTCGGAGATCCCGCTCATCCGGGTGCCGCCATTTTGCCGGGTCGATGCCGTCAAAAGATCCGCCGGTATTGCCGTTGACGATACCGATGCCGAACATTTCACAGTCCGACATACAGCCGCCGATAAGCCGATCCGTGCGGACCTTTCCCACATATATATATTATATGATCTCAGAGTGCTTCGTTATTTTGTACGGCGGCGCAGAGGTCGAGATACATAAAGTCAAAATCGACCGGCTCCCCTTTGATCCTGAAAAAATCCGGGAAGGTGCACAGCTTGCAAAAGCCGAGCTTTTTATAGAGTGCGATGGCGCGTTTGTTGTCGCTGCGCACTTCAAGATCGACCTGTTCTATCCCGGCTTCACGCGCAAAATCAAGCACGCCGTGTGCCAGAACGGTCGCCGCGCCGCAGCCCCACCATGCTTTTTTCAGGCTGATGCCGAACTCGGCGCGGTGGTGCATGCGGTTCGGCTTGCGATTGAGGCTTGCGGTGCCGATGATCTCGCCGTTCACCTTGGCAAGCAGCTGGATATTGTCGTGCGACTCTGCCTGCATGGCAAGGTAGGCGCGCTCGGTTTTTTCGTCAAGCGGCACGCCCTCCGGTCCGAAGCTGAGGTTGTTGGTCTCTCCGCCGATGATCTTCAGATACTCCAATAACGCGGCGGCATCCTCTGCCTGCGCGCGCACGATCTCATAAGGTGGATTTTTCATGGCATTTGCTCACTTTTCTTTTTTATTTTAATCTGTTCGGGCTCGATACGAAGGGAGCGTGCGGAATGTCCGTTCCGCCGTTCGGCGTTACATTTGCGCCGAGCTCGGCTGCGCCCTGTCGTCGGTCACTGCTTTCTCATATTTTTCTTTCATTTCATCCGTATGCGCACGAAGCAGCTCAAGTGCCCGCGTCCTGATGCGTGGGAGCTCCGTTTGATCCGTGTCTGCAAACTCGCGTCTGATCCGTGCGGAAGCGACCGCATGGCTGTCGCCAGTTTTGCCCTCATCCGCTTCCGATATGAACTTTTGCAGCAACGAAATATCGCCGGAGTAATGGAGCTCCACGAGCTTTGCGCGGTATTCCAGCTCTGCGGGAGTGATGCCCGGGAACCGTTTCATATCCACGGTATGCTGCGCCTCGTGCTTCAAAAGAGAAACGAGGAACCTCTCGCTTTCAAAGTCGTATGCCTGCCCGACGCAGTTTACGGTGCCGTCGGGGGACGCCCAGCCGCCGGTGCCGAACCTGCCGAAGGTCAGATAGTCCATCCACCCGCGAAACACAAAGCCTTTCAGGATATTGACCGTATATTCCGCCTCTCCTTCCGGCAGTTCGACGCGATAGACGGTCGGGACCGTCTCGCGCCAGATATACGGACCGTAATATCCCTGCGTTTTCCCGAAAAGCGCATGATAGCCCTCCGCTTCAAACAGCGAACGGAGCCGCTCTGTCAGCTGCTCCTCATCCACATCCGGCATACCCGCGACCGCTTTCAGCCCTGCCAGCAGCTTGTCTGCCGCTTCCGGTTCCGGAATACCGCAGTAAAAGGTGTCGCGTAAATATATCTGATACAAACGCAGGATACCGTTGAGGGCATCCGGTATATCATATTTGCGATATTCGCAATTCTCGAAAAGCGCAACATACGCGGGAAGAACGTCATTGAATTCCTCGTGACTGCGCATGTATGCAATGGCGCCTTTTATATCTCCGTTCATAAAAAAACGACTTATCTGCATAACGATTCTCCACTACGCAATTTCTTATTTTGCCCGCTAGGGCTTGACATCACAAAGTCAAGCGTAATACCCATTGGTCCCTGCGCAGAAAAATGTGCACGGTTGCTTTTTTCAACATCTTTTATTGCGATCAATGGACCCATGTATTTCATACATCAGAGTAATTCTTTCGTGTAATAGTGCCTTTTCCCGGTGTACGGATGTTCTTCGAGGGTAAAGACCTCCCGATATCCATGCTTTTCGTAAAATGCGGGTGCCTGAAAGGAGAAAGTGTCCACAAAAGCATACTTGCAGCCGCGGCGTTGGGCTTCGCTTTCCGCAGCCGTTAACAGCTTGCTTCACATCCCCCTGCCCCTGAGCGGTTCGCCGACGAAAAGAAATCGGATGCAAAGCCAGTTGCCGAATGTCTCTCCGGTCAATCCGGCAAGCTTTTTGCCGTTCTCGTCTTCAAGAAATATCCCGAGCGGAACATTTTCCGATGCTTCGCGGTGGCGGAGATTGTATTCTCTCAGCATTTCATGGATCTCATTGATATCGCGGTCATTTCCGTCGTCGGTGATCCTGAAGTTCATAATTCTGCTGCGCTCCCTTCCCGTAGTAGTTGATGCCTGCCGGCCTTGATGAAGTGCGTTGCGCATTGACGGAACCCGAATCGGCACGCTTCCGGATGCACTGTTCACGGGTATCGAGCACCCGGTCACACGGTCGGACACGACCTCCGGCTCAATCCCGCACTCCCGCCAGCGCCAGAAACTTTTTATCCGATTGGATGCTCTGCGTCAGAAATTTTCCGTCCCGGAACAGGGCATATGTCGTCACCGGTGCGGGTGCGTTTTGCGCCGTCTCCCTGTCGGTGATATGGATGACCTTGAGAGGGATGCCGTGTTCTTTTGCCACCTCCTGCACCCTCGGCACCCAATAATACGTAAACGGGCATTGGTCGGTATAATAAAGGACAAATCCGTCCTCGGTCACGCCGGGGTGCTTGGCGCACTCTCTGAATTTCGGCGGCTCGGCATCCGGCACAAGGGGCAGGTACATCAGACTGATCCCGCAGTCGGATATGTCTGCGGTCATAAAGCCCTTGTAAGCGAGATATTTCGGGTCGGCGAGAAATTCCCGCTTCCGTCCCTCGGCGCTGAGAATGCAGATGCCTTTCTTTTTCTGCGTCCCGGCGTCGCGTATGCACGCGGAGAGAAGGTCGTTCGAATATCCGTGCCCTTTCATCGAGCCCGCGATCCACAGGCAGTTGATGTAGAGCCAGCCGTCAGCCTCGATGGGCACCCATGCGTTTTCCGTCGGGATATATTCGATAAAGCACTTGCCGCGCTCCTCGCTGCGGTAAAAGACCAGTCCCTCGTCAAAGCGCTGCTTCAGCCATTCCTTTTTGGCAAGGCTCTGCTTGCCTGACATGGCGCAGCAGATGTGTTCTTTGTCGATGTTTTCTTTGGTGATGTGTATATAGTTCATAGCTTTTCCTTTCGCTGCTTTTATATTTCTTCCCGTACCGCCGGTATCGCGCCTCTGTACGCCCGCTCAAGCCGGGAGCTTATAATATCCTCGTCATATTTCAGTGCATTGTTGGCGATGATGCTTGCATATCCGTGCGCAAACAGAAAAACCGTCAGAAAGACCTTTTTTTGTTTGTTCGGCACCGACACCCAATGCCACCTGCATAGCCGAAAGGACGGGGGCGAGCTCCTCGGCGTCGATCAGATCGAGCGGAGTGGCGCCGCCGAAATAATCCGACTGAAAAAGAAAACGGAACAGATTCGGCTCTTCGATCGCAAAGCGGATATAATTCAGTCCGATGCCGAGCATGGCTCCCTTTTGCGGCTTTTTTATGTTCATCCTTTTTTCATTCCGCGTCAGCACCGGTACATCCCTTATATATTATAACTACCTACCGTTCGGTTGTCAAGAGGTGCAAGGAATATAGTAAGCAGCACCGCATATAAAATTTCTCGGCGGCGCCCCGGTGTCTCTCTGCCGTTTTTCGATCTTTTCGCAAACCGTTTGTAAGTCGGATGCTTCGGGATACAATGCGTTTGTTACCGGTACCGGCACGGGTGATACTAAAATAAGGATAGATCCGATCCCGAAATGCCGCCGAAAATTAAAGCATTACAACACAAAAACGCCCTGCAAGTGCTTTAAAGCCTTGCAGGGCGTTGTATATGTTCATTATCGGCAAATGTCGGCGATCCTTCAGCCCGACGATCGGACGTCAGTCGGCGTATACCATAGTGCGCGAAGCTTTTATGCGGAACTCCGCGCTTTCGCCGGCAATGCGTATTTCATACGTTCTGTCAAGCGCGCCGGTGACCGTGACCGAGTCCTCGCCGCCAATGGCAAAGTCGTGTATCAGTTGCCCGGCGTCATCAAGCAGCACGATGCGCAGGTTCCCTTTTGTCAGCTCCGAGGCAACGGTAAATATCACCGTGTCATCTCTCCCGTAGGTGCGCATAATAACGCCGACACCGGAATACGGAGTTTTTGCAAGCACTTCGACCTTTGAATTGTCCCGAAAACCGTCGCCATCCGGAAAGCTCTTCACATCATCGCCCGAGTAGCCGTATATAAAGCAATATGATTTGTAATTTTCGGAACGGATATCCTCGTCATTCAGCACCGCAAGCGCAGTGTCGTCGCCGTTTTTGTCCTTTATCTCGACCTTCAGCTTTCCGTGTATGACGGTGCAGCCGCACAGATAGGCACAGATCGTAAAAATCAAAAAGATAAGTAAAATAAGACGTATCTTCATTCTTGATCCCTTTCCGATGCTCGTTCACGCAATATTTTTTTCTCTGTTTTTCGGTCATCGCCGAGCTTATGCAGCATACGCCGCCGATCGCCAAGCCGACGAAGTAAATAAACAGTTTTTCGGACAAAATTGATTTTCCGAAATTATCCGTTATTGCAATGTAAACCGCACTCACAGTCTTCCATGCCGCAGCCATCGCAAGCAGTGAAACAGCCGGTCTGATCAAAACATCGGATATTCTTTTTAGCGGTGTTGCTATCAAACAATAAGAAAGGTGAATTGCCCATACAAAAAAGGATGACAGATTTACAAAAGGAATAAAGATAATGATCTTATATATAAGTGCTGCTTTTTTGTAATCCTGCATGAACTCATGATTTTTCCTCCGTTTATTGCATTGACCGATCATTGCGTACAAAACTCATGCGGAAATCGATCTGTACCTATGCTTTTTGTAATGGTTACCTGCCCCAAAAGGCGTCATATTCTTTTCCGTATCTCAAAAGGCTTTGGGTTTCAAGGTCATGCATGACCTCTTCGGCCGTGTACCACCATTGATCGGATATATACTCATCCCTATGCACGTTTTCCGGGGTTGTCCATTCGAATACAACGTGATCTTTGATGTGGACCTTCAAAAAGCCATTTACCATATAGCCGTCGGACATTTGGGAGGTGCTGTGCACCTCCGTTCCGGCACCAATATAATATTTCAAAAGAAAATTAAGTGCGGATAATTTTTTTATATCTTTCAATACTTCAGCCTGACTTCCGTTTTCGCCGATTTTCCCGATGCAGGTAATGAGATGTGGGTAATCCCATGGAAGCCCGAGGCACGGCCTGTCTTGGTAGTAGTATAAAATGATATTGCCATCACCATCAACGCGTACAGCATGTTTTTGATCTAAAAAATCGGCGCGCAAAAAATATGGATTATCTCTGCCACGAACAGCCTCTGAATAATAATGCCTCAGGGCTTGACTATCGAACTTTTCTCCAAACACTTCTGACAGGATCCTGTTCACATCCCGCTCGGACAATTTTTTGCCGAACCGATGCACCGAGTCCACGTCTATGTCTATCTCCGAATTCCAGATTTTTGACTTGGAACAAAAAACGTTGTAATTGCGAACGACTTTTTTATGAATCATAATTCATCTCCGGGCCTGTCGCGAAAATGTGCGAGCCGAATTTTACTTGCCTCGCCACACCATCTGAATACAACTTTATTATACCTGAAATTATCTGCTCTGTCAAGCGGTTGGGGCATTGCGGTTGGACCGGTCGTGCGCGCGGAAGTGACGGATCGACGTTAAAATTAACGGTGCATCGATCTGACGGCAGACATTCCCCTTAATAAACAAGAACAACGCTTTCAGAGTGTTTTCTTTCCGCAGAACGGTCGGTACGCGGTGATCAGTGCCCTCATTCGCTCGTTATCCTTCAGTTGCTGATAGGAATCGCTTTCAAGAAGGTGGTCGAGTTCCTCGCTGACCTTGTTCCGGTCGGTCATAGAGCTTGTGTTATGCTTGTCATAGACATTGCCTCTGACAAGAAACGACGTATGCGTCTTTGTCAGCGGAAGATCATCATATGCCTTGGCATATAGGAAACCCTTTTCAAAACAATCGAGTGCAGCATCCGTATCGCCAACTCTCATGTATCGGTGCGCTATAAAAATGTACAGATCGGACAGGTGCGTATACGAGAAGCAATAGTCCCCCTCGTCGTACACCATTTCACACAGAGTGACCGCCTTTTTCAGAATGCGAACGGATTCATGCGGATCCGCTGTTTTCAGCGCAAGGTTGCGTATGTCTATTATCATTGCCTCGGCGAATGCCGCGATTTTCGCGCGCACAGCCGCCCACCACTCGTCGGAGCCTTCGTCATAAAAGAGCGGAAGCAGGTTTTCCTGTGAGTAATATAGGGGGGGGAAGCGTTTGAGCGTTTCCATTGCTTTGTCCTTGCGACCATCCAGTTCGTACAGTCCTTCGAGGATGTTCAGCGCGGAATAGCGTGCCTGATCCACCGGGCACTCGTCAAGCACCCGCTCACAAAGATCGTACAGTTCATCTTTATGTGCAATGTCACCTCTCCGGTCATCAAGATACGGATCATAGACGAGCTTCCACATATAGTCCTCTATGAGCAGCCAGTCATTGGGAAATTCACGGTAGGCATTTGCGATCAGGTCAAATGCTTCGCGCTCTTTTCCGAGCGTGGACAAACGATCTCGGTCTTCAAAAACAGTTTTTATCTTTTCCAGAGCTTTGGCTGCATTCAGCCCGAGCAGTTCATCAGTTGATACGTTAAAATAGGATGCAAGCGGCAACAACATTCCGATATCCGGAATGCTCTCTCCGCGCTCCCATTTTGAAACGGCTGCGGCAGAGACGTGCAGACACTCTGCCAGCGTCTCCTGCGTAACTCCTTTTTCCCGACGCAAACGCTTGATATTTTCTCCGATAAATAAGTTCATATCGATCTCCCTGCTTTTAAGAATCGGTTCACCGGTGTCGTGCCACCATTATATATGGCAAATGACCCCGTGTCAAGGCATTCGTGCGCCGGTCGTCTTAACCCACAGTTGAAATATCGGACCGCTGCCGGATGTGAAATAACAGCTATCGCCGTTGCGAAATATTGTTTTCTGAGGTCACAATGTGAAATGAAACAGATTACCCGCGCCCGCAGGCATTTTACATGCCGGGGGGAAGTATTTTTTCATGGTTGAGATGGAACTTGCAGCCACCGGTCGGAGAGGGGTCCGGCGCTCGGAATTTCGTGAGCAAAAAAGAACAGCATCCATGTGGATGCTGTTCTTTTTTGGCTCGTAGCACCGAAAAAGATATCACCGGATTTTTTGAAAATTCGCTTGTGATAAGGCTTTTTCGGTTTTTTTGCAAATCCTTGCTATCTCACCTACACGGGGTGTGATGCCTTTGGTGCGAACCGAAAAAGATATCCATCAATTTATGCATTCACGAGTAATTGGCATTTCACCCACAACGAGGTTTCTTTTTTTACTTGCTGTATGATGGTTTCTTTGTATGGTTGTTCTGCCGGTCGTAGATTCCGTTCAATATGTTTGTCGAATTTTGCTTCAGCTTTTGGCATATACTTTTTCAACATTGCTTTTTCTAAAAACTTTGACGCGAATATCATTTCTAAGCCTTTGACTACAATCGGCAGTAATGTAATCCACACAAAACTCCAGCTACTCGACCACAGAGCACTGTTCAGCAACGGACGGATTAAGCCCGAACAGATTCCCGAAGGTTTACATGCATATGACCTCCGCCATAGCGATGACGGCGGTCGCTTCTGCTCCATTGAGCCGAAGGTTGGAGTCAATCACGGCGGCACCGTGCTGATGCGGGATGTCCTCGATTTAGGTAAGGACGGATATATCCCGCTTGACGATGACACTGAGCCGAACTTTTTGGGTGAAACAATGACAGCATCGGAGTTTGTCGATGAAGAAACCCAGGACGAAGTCATGCGAATGAATGGTATGTGATGTTGAAAGGAATACGATGATACCAAAAGGACCCGTTAAACAAGAAACGCTGGATCATTGATCCGGAACCGGCGCAGGTTGTGCGGGATATTTACCAAATGTGCTTAGAGGGAAAAGGTAATAACACCATTGCTCGTATTTTGCAGGATAACGGCATTTTGAACTGTACCGCATACTGGCATGAAAAAGGGATCGGCAGGGGCGGAAAGAAAACGCAGCCGAATCCGTATCGGTGGAAAGACAGCACCATCAGCAAAATTCTTACGCAACAGGAGTATTGCGGTGATATTATCAATTTTAAGACCTATTCCAAGTCTTTCAAAGACAAGACTCGCCGTGATAATCCGGAGGAAAACTGGGTGATCTTCAAGGATGTTCACGAGCCGATCATCGACAGGGACACCTTTGAACAGGTGCAAAAGAAAATCGTTAAGAAAACAAAGCGTCGTGCACCAAAGCCACAAAACGGAGAAAAGAGTATCTTTTCGGACCTTCTGTACTGTGCCGATTGCGGGCATAAGCTATGGTATCACATCAATACTATCAACAAGAATATCTGCTACTTTTCCTGCTCCAACTATGTGAAGGACTACCGTGGAACTTGTCCGACACGGCATTATGTGCGGGCAGACGCTATTGAGCATGTGGTTAAATTGGAGCTGCGAAGGTTAGCACAATTTCTTCAAGATGATGAATTGCAGTTTGCAAATCTGCTCGAAAGCAAGACCAATCAAGAAATTGCAGCAGAAAGGAAACAGCTTGAAGGCGAACTGCAAAAAGCAATTATGCGCACAGAAACTGTTTCCCGTCTCTATAAAAAGGCATTTGAAAAGAATGCGGAGGGATTGCTTTCGGATGAGGGATTTCTGCAAGTCACCCACGAATATGATGAAGAACAGCTTGCACTGAAAACAAAAATTCCACAACTACGGGAGCGCATTGCCGAATCGGAACGCCGATCGGCAAACAAAGACAAATTCATTGCTGCCATTCGTCGGTTTATGCAAATGGACAAGTTGACTGCCCCGCTTTTGCGTGAACTGATTGACCGAATCGAAGTGTATGAAACACAAGGTGTAGGCAAAAACAGAACGCAAAAAATTGTGATTCATTACCGTTTCGTGGGCTATATTGACATTCCGGAAGCACCGCTAACGGAGCATTATGTTGCAGAAACACGGCAAGGTGTTGCTGTAGAGTACATCCCGGCATAAAAAAGAGCAGGTGCCAGACCTGCTCAAAAAAAGAAGCATAAAAAATGAGTGTTCATAACTCAAATCCGTTATGAACACTCGATATGGTTGCGGAGGTGGGACTTGAACCACACGACCTCCGGGTTATGAGCCCGACGAGCTACCAACTGCTCCACTCCGCGATATATATGGTGCCGGTGACCGGGGTCGAACCGGTACGTTGCTTTCGCAACATTGGATTTTAAGTCCAAGGCGTCTGCCTGTTCCGCCACACCGGCTCGGCAAGCGGAATGCACAACCCTTTTTTCATTGCCTGTACATTATATCATCCCGCGCCGTGTTTGTCAAGTGTTTTTTCATTTTTTTTACCGCTTTGCGGCTTTTTTCGTGCGACATATTACGACTTTTGTGTTTGTTTACCTTCGTGCGGCAATATTTCAATAAATGTACAACATTATTGTGCTACAATAGGCATAACGAACGGGTATCATCGGCGGCTGCTGCGGCAGCGGAAAGGTTTTTGACATGAACGTATTTGCCGAGCGCTATTTTTACATTTCACCCGATGAGGCGGCACGCCGTGTTTTCGGTGATGCCGCGGCGGTCTTTTTCGCGCGCGACGGTATGATAGCCGCATCGCGTGCGCCGGCGTCGGTGCTGCGTCCGGGCAGCCAGATATCCGACTGCTTTGCGTCGGGAAGGCTCCCTGCCGTCACCGACGGAGTGCTTTTCGGCAGGGCGCACGGCAAGCCCGATCGTTCTGCCGCGACGTGGCTCTCGGGCGACCTCTTTCTGTACGGCGCTCTCGGGCTCCTCGGTGTTTCGCTTGCGGTATTTCCCGTTGCGGGGGAAGGATCGGTCGGTGCTGCCGCTCTCCCGCCGTCGCTTGAGTCGGTATCGGCGTTTGAGGAGCGTGCGGTGCAGATCGCAGATGCCTTGCCGGGCGATCCGCTATACTTCCGTATTGCCGACGTTGCGGTCGAGGCAGCGCGCTTTGCGGGTGCGGGGATATCGGTCGGCGTGCCGGTCGGATGTGCGTTATCGGCACTCGGCTTTGACAGCGGAGCTTTTGAAGCGCTGATGCTGACCTCGGCGCTGCTTTTTCGCCGTGCGTCACGGCTGCGTGGGTTCAATCTTGCCATCGGAGAGACGGGAGCCGATGCCGCCGGCATTACGGCGCCGGTGCTTCGGCTTGATGCTCTGCTCGACGGCGGTGCGGATGCCGCAATGCTTCCCGAGCTTATCGCCATGCGCCGCATAGCCGACGGCGCCGCTGTGTTTTTTGACAGTTGTTCGGAGCCGTCCGCCGACGGCTCGGGCGAGCGGCTGTATGTGTATTTTTCGCCGTCGCGCATTTCCGATCCGGGCGACGGGCTCAAATCGGCGAAGCCGACGTGCGGGGAAGAGGACATCCGCACGGCTGCCATGCGCGCTTTTGACGGCATACCGGCAGGCGAGATCTACTGAAAGCCGTATCGCGAACGGCTCGTTGGGCTTACTGCCTGCTGTTCTTACGTTCACGGTGTTGCGCGTTGTGCAGGTTGAACAAAAGGTGCATAAATCTTTGTTTATTTCGCCGCTTGACAACCAAAGAGTAATCGATTATAATGTATCATGTAATAAAATCTTCAACAAAAAAGGAGAAAACCAAGTGAAATCAGTAACAAGAATACTGGCGTTCATGTGCGCGGCTCTCATGCTGCTCGCTCTTGCCGCCTGCACTAATCCGGATGGAGGTGAAAGCACTTCCGATACTATCGCAAACAACGATCCCGCCACCACGGATGAGCTTTACCTCGGCTACGAAAAAGACGACATCCCCGATACTCTCAAATATGATAAAAACGACCCTGTGTCTATTCTTTATTGGTCCGATGCCGAAAGAATAGAGTTTGAAGTTGCAGACGATGCAGACGACTCAGACCGTATCGTTTCCGCCATCAAGGCGCGCAACCAGGTCACGGAAGAAAGACTCAATGTCACGCTTGACTGGAACGGCCACGACGGCGACGTCGGTGAAAGAGCCAACTTCACCAAGTTTGTCGAGACTCAGGCAAACGCCGGTACGCACTACGACATCATAGCCGCATACAGCCGTACCGCCGGAATGCTCTCCACCCGCGGTTTCCTCCTTGATATCAACACCGTTGAGGACAACCACCTCAACTTCCAGCAGAACTGGTGGCCCAGCACGCTGGTCGATACCTGCACCATCGGCAAGTCGCTCTACTTCGTTTCCGGCGATATCTCCACCAACACCCTGCACTTTATGTACGGTATCTATTTCAACAAGGGTCTTCTGAATGATCGCCAGATGGAGAATCCGCAGGAGCTTGCGCTCTCCAAGAAGTGGACCATCTCGAAGCTCATCGAAATGACCTCCGACACATACCAGGATCTTAACAATAACGGTCAGAAGGACGCCGGCGACTTCTTCGGCTTCGGCACCGTCAATTTCCATTGCGATGCTTTCTATACCGGCTCGAACCTCAGACTTGTCTCTCAGGACGACGACAAGGTGCTTATCATTTCTCCCGACTTCAGCAGCGAAAAGACCATAAACCTTGTTGATCAGCTCGGCAGATGGCTCACCACCGATTCCTGCATCACGGCGGGCAAATATCAGGAGTCGTTCGTCAACGGCGACGGTCTGTTCGTGCTCAACCGTGTTTACATGGCTGACGCTCAGAACTCCTGCGGTCTGAACGCAGTTGACTGGTCATACGGTATCGTTCCCGTTCCGCTTTACAATGAGGATCAGGAAAACTACGTTACCGTTATGGGCAACCCCTTCACCCTCTATGCGATAGGCAATGGCTGCTCCGACCCCTCCCGCTCCACTGCGGTGCTTGAGGTGCTTGCTTCCGAGGCATACCGCCGCACGACTCCCGCGATCTTCGAAGTCAACATGAAGCTGCGCTATGCAAAGGACAATATCGACGCTCAGATGTTCGATATCATCCGCAGCACCGTCAGCTACGACCTCGGCAGAATATACTCCGACGATCTGCTCTTCATGAGCGAGATGCCGTCAAAGGCTGCAGTTGCCGGAACGTCATGGAACACCGCTCTTCAGAGCAAGGTCAACGGACTTACGATAAAGATCAACAAGATAGTCTCCGACCTTGAAAAGAACGCGAATCTTGCAAGATGACCGAAAATAAATAATACCTTGAATATGGGCTGCCGCGCTTTGCGCGGCAGCACTGTTTTTTCGTGCCTGCGGCATCAAAAAGGCGACTGAAAATCTTGTGCGACTTTCGGAGAGTGCTGTTGCGCAAACCAAATTTGATAATGTAGGGGAGGGGCGACCTCGGACTCCGTCCGTCGCTCAGCCCGGCTCACCCTCCACCACGGCTGCGGATGGGTAGAGATAAAGCCCGGAGCCGTGATTTTTTCGGGCAGAATGTCCTAAAAAAACGTGGGGCGTTAAAAAACTCATTATGAGTTTTTTAACGCCTTTTTTCGGTGCGGCGGGGTGCTGTTTCAGTTTTTGCCCGTCACCATAGATGCGACGTTTTTCATCATGCCGCCCACGGTGTCAAGCGTCTTTCCGGCGCGCTTCACCATGCGGCGTGCGCGCATGGGCTTGGAATTGTATGCGGCAATACCGACGCCCATTACGGCGCCCATCATGACCGTTCCCGCGGCAATTCCCGCCGCAGTCTTCATTTGTTTATCTGTCATAAGAAATACCGACCTTTCATTTTGGTTCGGTATTATTCTTCTCCGCGCGACGCCGATATATACGCGAGCTTGCCGCGCGTGATGTTATCTGCGCATGGGAGTTATGCCGCGGCTCTGCTCGAGCGCACGTGCGGCTGCTGCAAGGGCGCGTTGGCGTAGCCTGAATGCACCCGCGCGTGAAAGGTCGAGCATTTCGGCGCATTCCGCGACCGGAATTCCTCTTATGTAATGATAATACAGCAGCATCCTGCCCGTCTCGCCGCAGGGCAGGGAAGAAACAAAGCTCCTCACCGCGCAAAGTCGCGCACGAACGAGCGACAGGTCGAGCTCGTCCTCGCGCTTTTCTTCGTCGTCGCGGTCAAAACCATCGTCAAAATATTCGCGTGCATATCTGTCGGCGCGCAGCATGCGGCATCCGTGCCGATAACTTTCAAGGTAGAGGCGCGCCGCCTCCAGCCCGTCGGCAGACGGCATGCGGCAGCTTTCGCGTTGTTCATCCGAGATCTTTACTTCGTCTTCCTTCATTCAGAACTTCCTTTTCCGTTTTATTTTAGTCCGCATAAGCGGAATATTTCGAGCTATGATTCCGTGCTTCCGAATTATGACCCGCGCGACCGATCCGAAACGGCTTTTGTCGGGACGGTGTGATGTCATGCTCGGCAAAAGACGCGTTTTTCGCAATTATTTTGACCTTTTAAACCTTCGGTCGCTTGACAAAAAGGTATTTTCGGCTTATAATAAGAGGGCAAAGAGTGCGCGCGGTGTGCTTCGTATTTACCGCTGAATGAATTATATCACATATGCGTAATAATGTCAAGTGCTATTACGCATAAACGTAGTAAAATGTGGAGGACAGCTCCGCACATTTTTGCGATATGAAAGGAAAAGGATCCGCCGTCATGGATTATCAAGCCTTCGAGCGGCTGCTCGCCGCAAAAAAGACCACCGTCTATCGCGTGGCAAAGGAAACGGGAATATCAAACTCGTCGTTTTCGGATTGGAAACGCGGCAGAAGCTCGCCGAAGCCGGATAAGCTTCAAAAGCTTGCCGATTATTTCGACGTGCCGGTGGAAACACTTATGGGTACGCCGCGCGCGCATACGCAGTCACGCACGGCGGCGCTTGCCGAGAGCATGGTCCCCGTTATCGGGGAGATACGCGCCGGCAGCCCGATAATAACCGAGCAGACGCTGATGGGGCACGAGGTCGCCGACATTCCAGACGTTGACGATTATTTTTATCTTCGCGTGCGCGGCGACAGCATGAAGGATATCGGCATGATAGACGGTTCTCTGGTGCTCTTCCGCAAGCAGCAGTATGCCGACGAGGGACAGATCGTTGCGTGCCTTGTCGGTGGCGAATCTGCGACGGTAAAGCGCTTTCACAGGCACGGAAAAAATATTTTTCTCATGCCCGAAAACCCCGATTACACGCCGATACGGCTGTCGGTCGAAGATTTTGAGAGCGGCGAGGCGCGCATACTCGGTGTGGCGTGCGAGATAAAGATAAAGCTCTGAACACACTATTATTATTTGAAGGAACAACATGACCATACTCAGCGTAAACGATATTTCGCTTTCCTTCGGTCCGAAGGAAATACTGAAGGACGTGTCCTTTGCCCTTAACGAAAACGACCGTCTCGGCATCGTCGGGTCGAACGGCTGCGGCAAATCGACGCTCCTTTCTCTCCTGCTCGGCAGGACAGAGCCGACGACGGGCAGCGTTTATATAAATCAGAACACGACTGTCGGCATTCTGACGCAGGACTGCGCCTTCGAGCTTGCCGACGGCTGCGGCGGCACGGTGTGCGAGCAGATGTATGCGGCGTACCCCGAGTTTATCTCCGCCGAGGCGCGCATGAATGAGCTGACCGAATGGATGGAGGCGCATTCGGACGAATCCGAGACCGCCGGATATCTTTCGCGTGCAAAGGAATATTCCGATCTGCACGACCGCTATGTCGCGGACGGCGGGCTTACCTTCCGTTCGCGCTGCGATTCCATACTCGGGCATATGGGCTTCGGCACCGACGATGCCGCGCTGCCGGTGGGAGCGCTGAGCGGCGGTCAGCGCACGCGGCTCGCGCTTTCGCGCAGGCTCTGCCGCGAGCCGGACATCCTCATGCTCGACGAGCCGACAAACCATCTTGACGCCGAGACACTCGTGTGGCTTGAGAACTATCTTGCATCCTATAAAAAGTGCCTTATCGTCGTGTCGCACGACAGATATTTTCTTGACCGCGTTACCGATAAGACGCTGATGATCGAGTACGGCACCGCAAAGCTTTACCGCGGCGGATACAGCGCGTCGGCTGAGCAGCGCCGCATTGACCGCGAGATATATGAAAAGCATTACCGTGAGCAGCAGAAGGAGATCGCGCGGCAGGAGGCATATATCGCACAGCAGCGCAGGTGGAACCGCGAGCGCAACATAATCGCCGCCGAGAGCCGTCAGAAGCTGCTTGACAAAATGGAAAAGCTCGAAGCGCCGGCGTCGGAGGAAAAAACGGTCAGAATGCAGTTTTCGCAGGGCATTCCGAGCGGAAACGATGTGCTTGAGGCGCGGGATCTCGGCTTTTCGTACCCCGGCGGGGCGCCGATCTTCCGCGGTCTGAACTTCAATATCAAGCGCGGTGAGCGCATATTCATCGTCGGACCGAACGGCTGCGGCAAATCTACGCTCATAAAGCTGATAATCGGCAAATTCCGCCCGACAGAGGGCGCGCTCGACCTCGGGCACAACATCATGATCGGGTATTACGATCAGGAAAACCAAAGGCTTTCGGACAACAATACCGTGCTTGAGGAGCTGTGGTCGATGTACCCTGCGATGAAGGAGCACGAGGCGCGCCGCGCGCTCGGGACCTTCCTGTTCCGCGGCGACGACGTTTTCAAAAAGGTCGAGGTGCTTTCGGGCGGCGAGCGTGCGCGGCTGACGCTCGTCAAGCTGATGCTGTCGAAAATGAACACGCTCATTCTCGATGAGCCGACCAACCACCTTGATATCGCCTCGCGCGAGGCGCTTGAGGAGGCTCTCGGCGAATATGACGGAACGCTCATCTGCGTGTCGCATGACCGCCGCTTTGTGGGCAACACGGCAACGCGCATTCTCGGCTTTGACCGCGGCGGCAGGCTCATAAGCATGCCGGTATCTCACCGCGGTGCGGCATGGGACGAATGGATAGCCGAAAGCGAACGCCGCACGGCTGAGGGGCAGCCCTCAAAGCCCGCGCCCGCAGCTCAGAGCAACCGCGAGATATACCTGCGCAGCAAAAAGGAAGCCGCCGACGCGCGCCGTGCCGCAGCACGGCTCGAGCGGCTGAAAAAAGAGCAGGCGGAGCTTGAAGAAGAGCTTGACCGACTGAATGCCGAGCTGTACGGTCCCGCAGCGGCGGATTATGTCCGCGCGGGCGAGATCACGGCGCGCATCTCGCAGGTCGAGGACAGGCTTATGGAGATATACGGAGAGACGGACGCGTGAGCAAAAGCTCACGCGTTCGTCTTTCTTACGGCGGCGAAAATCATACATCAAAAGCTGTTGAATCGTACACAATTTTATGATATGATATTGCACGCCGAGCTTCGGGTGACGCTGACGGGTACCCGGCGCCGGCGGGAGCGGTATATATACCCGAAAGATCCGGATGCCTTATGATGTCCGGTGATTTTTTCGCTCCCGAAGCAATAATTTCGAATTTCCGATCGGAGTCTGACCATGAAATACGTGTCGAAGAAGCATTTTGACAGTGCGCAGAATATGGATATGACCGAAGGGTCGCTGTGGAAGAAGATCCTGCTGTTCAGCATGCCGCTTATGGCGTCCCAGCTCCTTCAGGTGCTCTTCAACATGGCCGATGTTGCCGTCATAGGCAATTTTTCAAGCTCGCTTGCGCTGGGGTCGGTCGGATCGACGACGATACTCGTCACCCTCTTTACCGGCGTGCTCATCGGCATGGGCAGCGGAGTCAACGTGCGCGTCGCCCAGTTCCTCGGCGCCAAGCAGAAGCGCGACACCACCGAGACGGTTCACACCTCGTTTATACTCTGTACTCTTGCGGGGATCATAATTGCCGTTGCGTGCTTCGTTTTGGCGCGTCCAATGCTCACGCTCATACATACAAAGGACGAGTTGATCGACGGTGCGGTGCTTTATTTTCGCATATACGCCCTCGGAATGCCCGCGCTCGGTATATTCAACTTCGGCAACGCCGTGTTGAGTGCCGAGGGTGACACCGGCCGCCCGCTGGTCTATCTGACCTGTGCCGGCATTGTCAACGTTATTCTCAACCTTGTTTTTGTCATAGTCTGCGGAATGTCCGTTGACGGTGTGGCGCTCGCAAGTATAATCTCGCAGTACATTTCGGCGTTTCTTGTGCTTTTCCGTATGGCAAAAGACAAAAGCGAGTGCGGTTTGCGCCCGAAGCTTATCCGTCTCTATCCCGGAAAGGTCAAAAGCGTGCTCATGCTTGGCATACCCGCAGGGCTTCAGAACGCTATTTTTGCCGTCGCAAATCTCTTTATACAGTCTGCCGTCAACTCCTTTGACCACGTAATGGTCGAGGGCAACTCCGCCGCCGCCAACTCCGACGCGATAATCTACAACGTCATGGCGGCGTTCTACACTGCCTGTTCGACCTTTATGGGGCAAAACCTCGGTGCGGGCAAGCGCCGCCGCGTGCTCAAAAGCTATCTTGTCAGTCTTTGCTACTCTTTTGTTGCCGGCGCGGTGCTGGGACTTCTTCTCCTTGCCTTCGGCAATGAGTTTCTTGCCATTTTCACCAACGACCCCGAGGTCGCCGCTGCGGGAATGCACCGTATCATGATAATGGGCTTTTCCTACATGGTTTCCGCGTTTATGGACTGCACCATTGCCGCCTCGCGCGGTCTCGGCAAGAGCCTTGTGCCGACTATAGTCGTTATTCTCGGCTCCTGCGTTTTCCGCGTTGTGTGGGTATACACGGTATTTGCGCATTTCCGCACCATACCGTCGCTCTACCTCCTTTATGTTTTCTCCTGGTCGATAACCGCCGTTGCCGAGATCGCCTACTTTATCGCCGAATACCGCAAAATAGTTGTTTAAAACTCGGGTGACGTTGGAGCGGATTTTGATCTTCATACCACGATGGTGGCGCGAGGGCAGGTTTGTATCAACTGTGGAGATGTAGCTACATCAGAACATTATCTTTTTTTGACCACGGGTGGCGTTGGAGCAGGCTCTGAACTATAGAGTCAGATCATCATTTTGCATTCCGCTGCCCCGTCGCGTTCAGCCGTGCAGGGCACGGCGGATGAGGTGGTAAAAAAGATCCCGCCGCAGCGGGATCTTCCTTTTACTTTAATGAATTTTA
>ERZ824575.827-NODE-827-length-35014-cov-13.224978_pt1 | contig 35014 bp, 27 predicted proteins | sample MGYA00519470_ERZ824575 | MGnify/ENA primary metagenome ERZ824575 (study PRJEB31778, sample SAMEA3449170) | human gut metagenome | biome: human gut; feature: human-associated habitat; material: faeces | place: United Kingdom | collected 2010/2012 ...
CACGGTCAACGGTAAATGAACAAGTAATCTTATTGGTACTCATAATTTTATCACCCTTCAAAAAAATATTGCTAAGCTAACAACTAATGTTGCTTAGTAATATTAGTATCTCACTAAGTTAGAGTTTGTTAACCCTAAAAAGTAAAATTTATATGTAGGAGGAAATATTATGAAAACAATCAAAGAGCTTGTATTGAGTACTAAAAACGGCAATAAAAAAGCATTTGATAAGCTGTATAAACTTACAAGCAATGGATGTATGGTTCACTTGCGTTTCTTTGCTCAAAGACGAAGAAAACGCAAAAGACATAATGCAGGAAACCTACATCACCGCATTCTTAAAACTTGATACACTCAAAGATGAAGAAAAATTTTGCGGTTGGCTCACGGCAATAGCAACAAACAAAAGCAAAAATAAATTGAAAGGAAAGGTGGAATATCAGATTGACGATGAAATTCTGATTGCGGAAACTGAAACAGATGAGTTAATGCTCCCCGAAGAGTACATAAACAAAGCCGAAAAAAGAAAGGTGCTTTTACAGATTATAGAAGACACACTTTCATTCAATCAGTATCAGGTTGTTTTGATGTTCTATTTCAACGAGCTGTCAATTGCCGAAATTGCTCAGGCACTTGAAATTTCAGAGGGAACAGTAAAATCTCGCCTAAATTCATCAAGGGCAAAGATGAAAACTGCAATTGAAGATTACGAAAACAAAAGCGGTGACAAGCTTCACGGTGTTGTTGTACCTTTCTTTACAACTATTTTCAAGGAAGAAGCAAAGAGCCTTGCAGTACCGAACATTACAATCAAGCTCCCGAACGGACAGACACTTGCAACATCTGCAACAAAAGGCTTTGCGACAGGTGCAAAGTCAACAGTTTCATCTATCGTAAAGGCAACAGCAACTGCGACAGTAAAAACCAAGGTAATTGCCGTTGTCTGCGTTGCTACAATACTTGCAGGCACATCAGCAGTCGGCATAAGCATTCTTGCAGGCTGTAACGCTGAGAAAGAACCGACAGAACCGTCAGTAATATCTTCAACCGTACAGACATCAACTGTTCCAACAACTGTACCTAAGACTACAGTTCCAAAGGCAGTTAAAGATTTGGTAGACAAGGGTGAAATCAAAGTCGACAAAGACGGCAACATCACAGACAAGAATGGTAAGAAAGTCGAAGTAAAAGACGGCAAAGTAGAAGTAAAAACCGATGACGGTAAGACAGTTACAGTTAAGGTTAACGATGTAAAAACTACGGTATCTAACAACAATAACAGCAACAAGGGTAACACCGAAAAGAAAGAAAATACATCATCAAAGAAAGACAACACTTCAAAGACAAATACATCTGATAATGACAAGAAGCCAGCGTCTAAGCCGAGCAACTCTTCAAGTAATAATCAGAAGCCAGCTAAGCCAAACAACTCTTCAAACAATAACCAGACGCCAGTTAAGCCGAGTGAATCTTCAAAAGATCCTCACGAAGGTAAGACTTATCACGAGGCAGTATATAAGTACTATAAGCACCACGATGCAGTGACAAAATATCACAAAAAACAGTGGATTGTAACAGGCTCTCACGAAGAACCAGTATATGATTACGATTGGGTAAATGTTTGCAATGACTGCGGTATGGTAATGAAAGATGCTGATGAAGAAGAGAAACACCTTACTTGGGAAGTAAGAGAAAATGGCGGTAGAGGTTCATATCACGCTGAAAAGCGACAGATTCAGGTAGGCACAAAAACAGTAGAAGACGGCTATTGGAAAGAAGCTTATACAGAAACCGTTAAGAAAGCCTATGACGAAGAAGTATCTGCAAATGATAGCTGGGATAGAAGAGTCCTCGTTAAAGAAGCAGGTTGGTATTAATTTGATAACAAGTTAAAATCGAATAAATCCTTAAAGAAAATTATTGGGAAGAGAGGGTTCTTTATGAACCCTCTTTTTCTATGCTAAAAAATAATATTATACTAAAGAAAGTATTCAATTTAATTATAATATATGGTATAATATAATAAAATAAAAGGAAAGGTTGTAGAGTATATGGATATTGGAGTACTACTATTTATCTGTTCGGTAGTAGTAGGTTTACTGGTTGTGATTTATATGTGGTACACTTTTTAATAGAAAAGCAATCATGTTTAAAATAGAAAGGAGTATTAAGATGACAATATGCAGTTTTGTAGGTGATGAAGCATAATGTTAATTGAGAACAAAAATATAGAGGATTGTTATGGTATGGGAATGCTCTGTAATCAACAAAATAAAAAAAGAGGTTAAGCATTAGAAAAAATTGCTTAACCTCTTTGTTGTTTTAATAATAGAAAAATCTTTTGTGTTACGATGTAATAAATTTTAAAAATATATTATCTTGTTTCCTTGAAAATCGGCAGGCAAACTAAAATGACAGTAAGTTTGACAGTAAGTTTGACTGCATTTTATCTTGTTTTAACTTAATTCAAAATTACTCAACTGAATTTTTAAAATCTCAAAAACCCAGTGTTTAAGCCACTTTTAAGGCATTTTAAGTAATTTTGGCAAAAAATAAAAGGCGGTTAAAAAACCACCTTTACTGGTGCGGGTGACAGGACTTGAACCTGCACATCGGTTGACACTAGAACCTAAATCTAGCGCGTCTGCCAATTCCGCCACACCCGCATTTTCAATTTCTGCAAGACCTACCGTTAGATAATACTATAAATATCAGCAAAAGTCAAGTACAAGCAAGCAGTATATTACTACTGCTTGCAGAACACGATGCCGTCTTTTTTACTGATTGACTTGATTTTTGCCAAAGATTCAACTCTTATGCCCATATCACGAACGAGGTTGCCGCCGCCCTGATAAGCTTTTTCGATAACAATTCCCGCACCTGCTGTTTTTGCGCCTGCTTTTTCAATAAGCATAAGAAGTGCCGTTAAGGCACTGCCCTTTGCAAGAAAATCGTCAATGATAAGCACATTGTCTTCTTTGCTCAAAAATTCCTTAGAAACAACTATGTCATAGTCCTTTTTATGAGTGTATGAGTGGACGGTTGCGTTGTATGTATCGGAATAAATATTGATTGTCTTTGTCTTTTTTGCAAAAACAACCGGAACACCAAAATACTGAGCCGCAAGACAGGCAATGCCGATTCCCGACGCTTCGATTGTCAGAATTTTTGTTATGTTTTCGTCCTTGAAAAGTCTGTAAAATTCCTTGCCAAGCTCACACACAAAATTGACATCAATCTGATGATTGAGAAAGCTGTCAACCTTTAACACATTGTCGGCACCAATATGTCCGTCTTTAAGAATTCTGTCTTCTAAAAGTTTCATATCAATCTCTTTTCTGAAAAATAAAATAGTAACAAACAATACGATAGATTATACTACAAATATTTGCACATTTCAATTGATTTTTGTGATATTCCATGCCTTATTTTTCTTATTTTCGGGAAAAATTAAATTCAGGCACAAAAAAGGCAGTCGTGATAAAGCGACTGCCCCTGCGGTTATACTTCAATATTTTTAATTGAATCAAATTCGTCCATGATTTCTTTTGACGGCTTTTTTGAAAGAAGAGAAACAATAACATTCACAATAAGTGCAAGTCCGAAGCCTACAACAAGTGAATAAAGATTTGTTGCCGCATAAAGCGTCTGACCGTTTACAAGCGGAATATAGTCCCATATGATAACTGTCAGAGCACCTGTTGCCATACCGCTGATTGCACCCGAAAGTGTTGAGCGTTTCCAGAAAAGCGCCAGCAGAACAACAGGTCCGAATGCCGAACCGAATCCTGCCCATGCATCCGAAACAAGTCCCATAATGCTTGATTTAGGATTAAGTGCAATGAAGAATGCGATTACAGCAACAACTGCAACTGCAATCTTGCCGACCAAAAGCGAACTCTTTTCGCTTGCATTCTTTTTAACAGCACCTTTGTAAAGATCCTCCGAAACAGCCGACGCAGTGACGAGAAGCTGACTGTCTGCTGTTGACATAATTGCGGCAAGGATTCCGCAAAGGAAAATACCGCCGATAAAGATAAGCACACCGTTGCCTGAGAAAAGCTGCTGGATTGTTCTGATGAATACAGATTCGCTTGTTGCATCGTCAAGCTGTGCTGTAAGGTAGCCTCTTGCAATAAGACCGATAAGGCATGACGCAGTAAGTGAAATAATTACCCAAACAACAGCAATTTTTCTTGATTTCTTGATTTCTTCATTGCTCTTTACAGCCATGAATCTGACGAGAATATGCGGCATACCGAAGTAACCGAGTCCCCACGCAAGGTTTGAAATAATCGAAACAGCCGAAACAGGAGTTCCGTCACCGTTTACAAAGAAGTTAAGGAACTGAGCAGGTTGTTCAACACCTTTTGCGGCAAGTGCAGAACTGAAGCTTGTGTCAAATGTGAGAATTGCATATGCAAGCACCGGAACGGTAAGGATTGCAACAATCATCATAAGTCCCTGAATGAGGTCGGTTGTACAAACTGCCTTGAAACCGCCCATGAATGTATATACAAGAATTACTACTGCGGCAACGATAAGACCGATAACATAAACCCGATTGTAGTTTTCGTCACCGCTTGCGCTGTCCGAGAAGAGTGTTGCAAAAAGCTTTGCACCCGAACTGAATGCCGACGCTGTGTAAACCGTGAAGAAAACTGCGATGATTGATGCCGAAACAATCTTGATTATGTTTTTATGGTCACGGTAGCGATTTTTGAAAAAGCTCGGAATAGTGAGCGAGTTGCCTGCCACAATTGTGTATTTACGAAGTCTTGCCGAAACAATGTACCAGTTGAGAATTGTGCCGATAAGAAGTCCTATGGCAATCCATGCCTCGCCTGTGCCGGCAAGGTATACAGCGCCCGGAAGTCCCATCAAAAGCCAACCGCTCATATCAGATGCCTGTGCCGACATTGCGGCTGTCCAACTGCCGAGGTTTCTGCCACCGAGAAAGTAGTCCTCATTGTTCTTGTTGCCCTTTGAACAAACAAAGCCTATTACGATCATAATAATCATATAAGCTATAAATGCACAAAGAACTATTATGTTGTTTGTTGTCATCATGCCCCTCCTGAAATTAAATTTATAAATCAAATACCTTTTAATTCTACCAAAAATGAATAAATAAATCAAGTGAATTGCAGTATTTAGGGCTTTTATGCAGATAATTTGTGCATTTGCAAAAATTCAGGAGTAACATTTTGCACATAATTACGAATAAAATAACTTTTATATGCATTTAAAGGGGGATTTTGTGTTGATTTGAAGAACCAAAAGTATTATAATTACATTGATTGCAAATTGACTGTAAAAGGTATGTGGAGAGATAGAAATGAATATGGTAAAAAGAACTTGGGCTGAAATTTCACTTAATGCAATTGAGCATAACTATAATATAATAAGAAATAAGGTTGCAGACGATACAAAGGTCTGTTGTGTTATAAAGGCTGACGGCTACGGACACGGTGCAGTTGAGCTTTCACAGATTTATGAAAAACTCGGAGCAGATTTTTTTGCTGTTTCAAATATTGACGAGGGTATAGAAATCAGAAAAAGCGGTTCAAAACTTCCTATTGTGATTCTTGGCTACACTCCCGTTTCAGAGGCTGAAAATCTTGCTGAATATGATATTTCTCAGGCTGTTTTTTCACTTGAGTATGCAAAGGAGCTTTCCGAAAAATGTGTTGAAGAGGATTGTATCTGCAAAATGCACATCAAGGTTGACTCGGGAATGTCAAGAATCGGCTTTATGTGTCAGGAATTTCCACGGGATGAATATTCTATTGAAGAAATTTGCGAGGCTTGTTGCCTGCCAAATCTTGAGGTTGAGGGGCTTTTTACTCATTTTTGTGTGTCTGATGAAGATGCCGAGGGCAGAGAGTTCACGAACAAGCAGTATGAAAACTTTATTCATGTGCGTGACAGCCTTAAAAAGCGAGGCGTTGATATCAGCGTTGTTCATTGCTCAAACAGCGGCGCAATTGAAGATTACCCCGAAACCTGTTGCGATATGGTAAGAGCAGGTATTATCCTCTACGGACTTGCTCCGTCATCAAAGCTTGCCGACAGACTTGACCTTGTTCCTGCAATGACTCTTAAAACAGTGGTTGCTTTTGTAAAAGAGGTTCAAAAGGGTGCAACAATTTCCTACGGCAGAACTTTTACAGCCGACAGAAAGATGAAAATTGCAACCGTTCCTATCGGATACGCTGACGGATTCATCAGACAGAATGCAAAAGACGGCTATATGACGGTGAACGGAAAGAAAGCGAAAATTGTGGGCAGAATATGTATGGATCAGACAATGCTTGATGTTACCGATATTGAAGATGTCAAGACAGGTGACGAGGTTGTCGTATTCGGTACAGGCGAAAACGGTGAGCCTACTGCAGATTCGCTTGCCGAAAATACAGGAACTATAAACTACGAAACCGTCTGTCTTGTCGGAAAGCGTGTTCCGAGAATTTACATTAAAGACGGAAAAATTGAGAATGTGATGTATAAATTATGAGATTACTTGCTGTTGACGGAAACAGCATTGTAAACCGTGCGTTTTACGGAATAAGACCGCTTACTACAAAGGACGGTCAGTTTACAAACGCAATTTACGGATTTCTTACAATGCTGTACAAAATTAAAAATGAAGAAAATCCCGATGCCGTGGCGATTGCCTTTGACCTGAAAACACCGACCTTCAGACACAAGGCTTATGCAGGCTACAAGGCAACACGAAAAGGTATGCCTGAGGAGCTTGCGTCACAAATGGAACCGCTGAAAAAGCTTCTTACCCTTTTAGGCTACAGGCTTGTTACCTGTGAGGGCTTTGAGGCTGACGATATTCTCGGTACGCTCGCCAAGGCTTGTGAAGAAAACGGAAATGAGTGCGTTATTGCAACGGGTGATCGTGACAGCCTTCAGCTTGTGTCGGACAAAACAAGCGTTCATCTTTGCTCAAACAAACAGGATATACTTTATACCCCCGAAAAGATTCTTGAAACTTACGGTGTAACTCCAAAGGAGCTTATAGAAATCAAGGCGATTCAGGGCGATACTTCGGATAATATTCCGGGTGTTGCGGGAATAGGTCCAAAGGGTGCAGGTGATCTCATTCAGAAATATCACACGGTTGAGTATATCTATGGCCATCTTGATGAACTTGAAATCAAGGACGGTGTGCGTAAAAAGCTGACTGCGTCAAAGGAAAATGCAATTCTCAGCCGTATGCTCGGTGAAATAAACTGCAACGCTCCTGTTGACACAAGTGTCGAAAATTATGTTGTAGATATGAAAGATGCCGATGAATGTGCCGGATTTATGGCAAAGCTTGAACTGTTTTCTTTAATAGAAAAATACGGCATCAAGGCTGACAAAAATACAAAGCCCGAAAAGGTTGAGAAAAATTCGCTTGAGGTTGTGTCTGATTTTGACGAAAATGAACTTTTAAAAAATGTTAAGTCAGAGAAAAAGCTCTATCTCAACTTTGAAACAGAGAATAAAGAATTAAAATCCTTTGCCGTACTTTTTGACGGCAAGGTGTATATAAGCACGGACGAAGAGCTTTTTGTTAAGTTTATTGCCGACAGTGAACTTGAAAAGTACACAAGAAACATCAAAACTCTCTACGCTTATGCCGATGAGAAAAATATTGATGTTGAAAATATTGTGTTTGATATTGAGCTTGCGGCATATCTGATTGAACCGTCGTCAAAGGATTATTCGGACAAAAATCTTTGTGCCTCTTACGAAATCGCTCTGCCTGTCTGCACTGATGAGCAGAATGAAAAATACGAGGCATTTGCCTGTTACGCAAAATTGTGCGAAAAACTCGGAGATAAAATCAAGGCTCACGGTCAGGAAAAGTTGTTGAGTGAAATTGAAATTCCGCTTGCAAAGGTGCTTGCAAGAATGGAAAATATCGGTGTCTGTGTTGACCGACAGGGCATTGAAAGCTACGGCGAAATGCTTTCTGCACAGATTAAGGAGCTTGAAACCGCAATTTACGAAAGTGCAGGCTGTGAGTTTAACATCAATTCTCCAAAACAGCTTGGCGTAGTTTTATTTGAAAACCTCGGACTCCCTTGCAAAAAGAAAACGAAGAGCGGCTACAGCACAAATGCAGAGGTGCTTGAAAGCCTGAGGTATGAACATCCCGTTGTTGAAATGGTGCTGAGATACAGAACGCTTTCAAAGCTGAATTCAACCTACTGCGAGGGACTTTTAAAGGTCATTGCAGATGACGGCAGAATCCATTCAAATTTCAATCAGACCGAAACAAGAACAGGCAGAATCAGCTCAACAGAGCCGAATCTCCAAAATATCCCCGTAAGAACCGAGCTTGGCAGAGAGATGAGAAAGTTTTTCTGTGCAAGAGAGGGCTGGGCGCTCGTTGACGCCGACTATTCGCAGATTGAACTCCGTGTGCTTGCCCATATTTCGGGTGACAAAAATATGATTAAAGCGTTCAAGGATAACGAAGATATCCACGCAATCACAGCGTCACAGGTGTTCAATATGCCGCTTGATATGGTAACTCCGATTATGAGAAGCCGTGCAAAGGCGGTTAACTTCGGTATTGTTTACGGAATCGGCGCATTTTCACTTGCAAAGGATATCGGTGTTTCAAATAAAGAGGCAAAGCACTACATTGAAAGCTATCTTGCTCATTACAGCGGTGTTGACAGTTATATGAAAAATGTTGTTGAAAAGGCGAACGCTGACGGCTATGTTGAAACGATGTTCGGCAGAAGAAGAAATCTTCCCGAACTCACCTCGAGCAAGCATATGATTCGTGCATTCGGCGAGAGAGTTGCAAGAAATATGCCTATTCAGGGCACAGCCGCAGACATTATCAAAATTGCAATGATTAAGGTTGACGAGCGAATGAAAGCCGAAAATCTCCGTGCAAGGCTTGTGTTGCAGGTTCACGACGAACTTATTGTCGAAGCCCCGCAGGATGAGAGCATGAGAGTTGCACTCATCGTTCAGGAAGAAATGGAAAACGCAGTTAAAATGAGCGTTCCGCTCACAGCCGATGCGGCAATCGGAAGGACTTGGTATGATGCAAAAGGATAACAGAACGATTGCCTTTGTATGCACGGGCAACACTTGTCGCAGTCCCATGGCAGAGGCAATTTTTAATGATATGGCAGAGAAAAACGGCGTTTGTGTCAGGGCGGAAAGCTTTGGCATTGCGACCTCAACGGGACTTCCCGTGTCGGAAAATTCCGTGAGTGCCTGTAAGGAAATCGGAATTGACCTTTCGGGCAAAGCTTCAACGGCCGTAGCTGATGCCGACATTGAAAAATACGAAAAATTTTACTGTATGTCGCAAAGTCACGCAAAAATGTTGATGCAGTTTTTTCTTGTACAGCCCGAAAAAATCGCCGTGCTCGGTATAAGCGATCCTTACGGTGGCGACATTGAGGTGTACAGACATTGCCGTGATGAAATTGTTAATTCTGTAAAGGAAATATTAAAAGCGTATGAAAATTGACAGAATGACCGAAAATCAGCTTGAGGCGGTTGCACAGCTTGAACAGCGGTGTTTTTCGCATCCGTGGTCGTTTAACAGCCTTGAAGAAGAACTGAACAACGAAACCTCGCTGTTTTTTACCGCAACGGAAGACAATGTCGTTGTCGGATATATAGGAATGAGCGTTGTTGTTGACGAGGGTTACATTTTCAATGTTGCCGTTGACGGTACACACAGAAATCGGGGAATAGGTTCGGCGCTTGTTGAAACGCTTGTGACCTATGCCAAGAAAAATAACCTTTGCTTTCTCACTCTTGAGGTTCGTGAAAGTAACGGGAACGCCCGTTCTCTCTATGAAAAATTCGGATTCATCAAGGTGGGAGAGAGGAAAAATTACTACTCCTCTCCAACCGAAAACGCTGTTTTAATGACACGCTGTTTTTGACATATATATGTAATAAAACATTATATTAACGATATTACGGAACTTCATCATAAATGTTTCGTAGTGAAAGGAAAATTATGAAGATACTCGCAATAGAATCGTCCTGTGACGAAACTGCGGCAGCGGTTGTTGAGGACGGCAGAAACATAATATCCTCGGTGGTTGCTTCTCAGGTTGAGGAACACAAGCTTTACGGCGGAGTTGTTCCCGAAATCGCATCACGCCGTCACGCAGAGGCAATTGTTCCTGTTGTAAGACAGGCTCTTGAAGATGCAGACTGCAGGCTTTCCGACATTGACGCAATCGGTGTTACATATGCCCCCGGACTTATCGGAGCGTTGCTTGTGGGAGTGAATTTTGCAAAAGGACTCTCACTTGCAACAGGAATTCCGCTTGTTCCTGTTCACCATCTTCGTTCACACATTGCATCAAATTATATTTCAAATAAAGAATTAAAGCCGCCGTTTCTTTGCCTTGTTGTGTCGGGCGGTCACAGCCATATTGTTATGGTTGAGGACTACACAAAGATGAAAATTATCGGCAAAACCCGTGATGATGCCGCAGGCGAGGCTTTTGACAAAGCCGCAAGGACAATGGGAATGCCGTATCCGGGCGGAATTGAAATGGACAGAGTTGCGGAAAACGGCAATCCGTTTGCATTCAAGCTCCCTCGTCCCGCAGTTCACGATGCACCGTATGATTTCAGCTTTTCGGGACTTAAAACAGCCGTAATCAACCTCATTCACAATTCGGCACAAAAGGGTGTTGAGCTTAACAAAGCCGATGTTTGTGCATCATTCCGCTATGCCGTTGTCGATTGCCTTGTTACAAACTTTATCAAGGCGGCGGAAGACTTGGGACAGAAAAAGCTTGTAATCGCAGGCGGTGTTTCGGCAAATTCACTTCTCAGAAGAACCCTTGCAGAAGAGTGTAAAAAGCGTGATTGGGAAATGTATATGCCCGAAAAATCTCTTTGCGGTGACAATGCCGCCATGGTCGGTTCACAGGGATATTACGAGTTTCTCAGCGGAAATATTGCAGGAACAGACCTCAATGCTTTTGCTACAATGAGCATTGAAAAAGGCTGATTTATTCGCAAATAATCACTAAAATACTTGCTATTTTATCAAGAATATACTAAAATAGTGTTAATAAACCGAAAGGACGATTTAAAATGAGCAATCCTATTGTTACTTTTGAAATGGAAAACGGAAAAACAATCAAAGCGGAGCTTTATCCCGAAATTGCTCCGAATACTGTAAATAATTTTCTCAGCCTTGTAAACAAGGGTTACTATGACGGACTTACATTTCACCGTGTAATCTACGGTTTCATGATTCAGGGCGGTTGCCCCGAAGGCACGGGTATGGGCGGTCCCGGATATTCAATCAAGGGCGAATTTGCCGTGAACGGCTTTGAAAACAATCTCAAGCACACAGAGGGTGTTCTCTCAATGGCTCGTTCTATGATGCCCGACTCAGCAGGCTCACAGTTCTTCATTATGCACAGGAACGCTCCGCACCTTGACGGTCAGTATGCCGCATTCGGCAAGGTAATTGAGGGTATGGATGTTGTCAATGAAATTGCAGAGTGTGACACAGACTATTCCGACAAGCCTCTTGATCCTCAGATTATGGCAAAGGTTACAGCCGAAACCTTTGGTGTTGACTATCCCGAACCTGAAAAATGCTGATTGTTAAGAAAGGAATTTTAAAATGAATGTTTTGCTTGCAGGCGGCGCCGGATATATCGGCTCGCACACTTGTGTTGAACTCATCAACGCAGGTCACGGTGTTGTAATTGCAGATAATTTTTCAAACAGCTGTCCCGTAGCGGTTGAAAGAGTTGAAGAGCTGACAGGCAGAAAAATTCCGCTCTATGAGGCAGATGTATGTGACAGAGATGCCGTTGAAAAGATTTTTTCGGAGAATAAGATTGATGCGGTAATTCACTTTGCAGGTCTTAAAGCAGTAGGTGAAAGCTGTGAGAAGCCTGTTGAATATTACCGTAACAACATTGATTCAACGCTCACATTGCTTGAAGTGATGAAAAAACACGGTGTAAATAACTTTATTTTCAGCTCAAGTGCCACGGTTTACGGTACTCCGGAAACTGTTCCGCTTGTTGAAACAATGCCAAAGGGTTCTCCTACAAATCCGTACGGCTGGACAAAGTTTATGATGGAACAAATTCTTACAGACACCGCAAACGCAAATCCCGAGATGTCTGTTGTTCTTCTTCGTTACTTTAACCCAATCGGCGCTCACGAAAGCGGCAGAATCGGTGAAGATCCTAACGGAATCCCGAATAACCTTATGCCGTACATAACACAGGTTGCCGCAGGCAGACTCAAGTGTCTCGGTGTTTTCGGCAACGATTATCCTACGCATGACGGCACGGGTGTGCGTGATTATATCCATGTTGTTGACCTTGCAAAAGGTCATGTAAAGGCTATTGAATATTCCGCAGAGCACAAGGGAACCGAGATTTTTAATCTTGGAACAGGTGTGGGCTACAGCGTTCTTGATATTGTAAAGGCTTTTGAAAAGGCAAATTCGATTGAAATTCCTTATGTTATAAAGCCACGCCGAGCAGGCGACATTGCAGAATGCTTTGCCGACGCAACAAAAGCCAAAAAAATACTTGGATGGATTGCCGAGAAAAGTCTTGAGGATATGTGCCGTGACAGTTGGAACTGGCAATCTCACAATGTGAATGGTTACAAATAACAAATAAATGATATTTTATTTGTGCATTCCTACAAAAAAACAATATTTTGTCAAATAATCAGCCAGCAAGAGTTTTTAGCATTGACTTTTGGTGGTTGATTGTTGTATAATTAAACTGCTTATAGAAGCATTATCACATAAGGAGGAAAAGAAAATGTTCAAAAAAGCACTTAGCCTTTTACTGTCTATGATGCTTGTTGTGACATCACTCGTTGCAACTGTAGTGAGCGTTTCTGCTGCCGGCGATTCATATTTCGTATCCGGTTGTGAAGAACTCACAGGTTACAAGTGGGCTGAGACTGAAGCAACTTGCGGAGATAATGTAATGACAGAAAACGGCGACGGTAACTACGAAAAAGTATTTACCAACGTAGCAGTCGGCAACGGCTACCAGTTCAAGATCGTTAAAAACGATTCAGAGTGGATTGGTGTAGGCGATACCGGCAATGACAACTTCACATTCAATGTTACAAAGGAATGTGATGTAACAGTAACTTACAACCCTACAACAAATGAAATCACTGCAACAGGTGAAGGTGTTGTAATTCCGAAAGAACTTGTTGTTGACCACATTACAGTCGTTGGTAACGGTGAAGATGCATGGCTCAACGGTAAGGACTGGAAGGTAGATGCTGAAGCTAACTACATGACAGAAACATCTGAGGGTTCAAAGGTTTACCAGATTAAGTTTGAGAGCCTTGACGCTTATGAGAACTATCAGTTCAAGTTTGCTGCCAACGGTTCATGGGCAGATAACTGGGGCCTTCCTGAGCAGGGCACAGCTCCTCTCAATGAGTGGTTTGACCTTACATACAACGGTCAGAACATGATCATTGATACAGATGCAGCTGGTTACGAAGACGGTTATGACATCGTTCTTACACTTGACCTTTCAAACTTTAACTATGCTACAAAGCAGGGTGCAAAGGGTAAGGTTGACATCGTTACTGGTGCAGAGCCTACAACAGTAGCAGAGCCTACAACAGTAGAGCCTACAACAGTAGCAGAGCCCACAACAGTAGCAGAGCCTACAACAGTAGCAGAGCCTACAACTGCAGCTCCTGCAAAAAAGGGTCTCACAGTTACAGCTACTTCAAACCTCTTTTCTGAGAAGCAGGTTACTCTCAGCGCAGATCAGAAGACTGTAAGGGTTACATACATGTTCCAGACCAAGGACAGAGATGGTATGTTGAACTTCCAGTATAAAATGAACTATGATCCTGCTGTTCTCAAGGTCTCAGATAATACAAGAAAGAGTACTTCATTCGAATATCCAAATTTCGAATTCAACAAAAATGTAGCTCCTGGTTTACTTATGGGTATAGGAAGTGACACAAGTCTCTATTTTTCATCAGAAAAAGAAATAGTATTTTCTTCTGTTGAATTCGATGTCATCAATCCCGAGGCTGTAGCAACTACTGTTGACCTTGATGTAGAGTATCTTACTATTTCAAATCAAGACCCTGTATCAGAGTTGGAAATCCCTAGTGATGAAGTAGTACTCTTAGACAAATCTGTATTAAATCAGGATGCATTTGATAAGTATGTCGCAGTTGCTAAAACTGTAACAGTTCCCGACGGTTCAGAAGAGCCTACAACAGTAGAGCCTACAACAGTAGAGCAGCCTACAACAGAAGAGCCTACAACAGAAGAGCCTACAACAGCTCCTGCTGCCGATACTACATATGTAGTTGCCGGTACAACAAATCTTACAGGCTATGAATGGGTTGGTACACCTGCTGCAGCTCCTGAAAATGTTATGACAGCTGACGGCAGCGTATTCACAAAGACATTCTCTGCTGTTCCTGCCGGTAAAAACTATCAGCTCAAGGTTGTTGCAAACACAGGCGACGAGCAGAAGTGGATCGGTCTTGACGGTACAGATAACAATGTAACTTTCGATGTAGAAACAGCTTGTGATGTTACTGTAACATTCGATCCTGCTACAAACAAGATTACTGTAACAGGTGACGGCGTTAAAATGGTAACAGACCTTGAAGTTAACAGCATTACAGTTGTTGGTAACGGTGAAGACAACTGGCTCAACGGTGTAGCATGGGGTGTTGACGCTGAAGTTAACCACATGACTCAGGTTTCTGACAAGGTATATCAGATTAAGTATGAAAATATTGAATCTGCAGATGATGCTTATCAGTTCAAGTTTGCTGTAAACGATGATTGGGCAGCTAACTGGGGTCTTCCCGAGCAGAGCGCAGCTCCTATAGGCGAAGAATTTGACCTTACATTCAATGGTGAGAACATGCTTCTTAACACAGTTTCTGCAGGTTTTGAAGAAGATTCACTCGTTGATGTAACAATCACACTCGACATTTCTAAATTTGATTATTCAACACGTTCAGGCGCTAAGGCTACTGTTAAGGTTGAGCCTTCAACTCCTGCAGTTGATAATTTAACAATCAACGCTACATCTAATATTTGCCAGGCTAACGGTTCAGGCACATTTAATGTAGGCGACAAGGTATCAGTTTACTATCTCCTTGACACTAAGGACGCACAGCTTGAAGAAGTACAGTGGGCTCTTACATATGATAAGAACCTCCTTACACTTGATTCACTTACAATGCCTGAAATCGCTGACGGCATGGTAAATATGAATGATGTTTCAGGCAATGCTTCAAACCTTGCACTTTATGATTTTGCAGGCGGCAAGAAGCTTGTTGAGGCTGTGTTCACAGTTAACGGTACAGGTACAACAAATGTTGACCTCAATGTAGTTGATCTTACACTTGGTAAGCTCAATCCTGCAACAGGCACAGTTGATGCTGATTCAGAATATGAAGCAGTAGTTAACGGCGACATGGCTAATGATCTCTTTGATCACATTAACTCAGACGCTAAGGTTGAGGCATATGTTGAGCCTACAACAACGGAGCCTACTGCAACAGAGCCTGCTACAACAGAGCCTGCTACAACAGAGCCTGCTACAACAGAGCCTACTACAACAGAGCCTGCTGCAACAGAGCCTACTACAACAGAGCCTGCTGCAACAGAGCCTACTACAGTAGCTCCTACTACACCTGATGCTACATCTGCTACACAGGCTGCAACAAAGGGTCAGTCAACAGCTGACACAGCTACTTCTGACACACCGGCTAACGGCACAAGCAGCAACGCAGTACAGACAGGTAATGCTTCTATGGCAGTAGTTATCCTCTTAGCTCTTGTTTCTGCAACAGGTGTTGTTTACTTCACAAGAAAGAGATTCAATAAGTAATTGAATTTCCTATTGTAAGACTGTTAACGGCGTTGACAGATTAAAAAAATAATTTTTCGCCTCTCGGTTTTCCGAGGGGCGTTTTTTTATATCGTAATGTTGTGAAAATCAGTTTGAATTATAATTTCTAAAATATCATTTCTTTAAAGGCGAGTCTGCAATTAATTTACTTTTCACATAAATTTCACCGAGAATTGTTAAAATATTGATTGAAATTTTAGCCTTAATGATATATAATAGGGATATCAAACTAAAGGAATGAAAAAAATGTCTAAAAAAATCAAAAATATGCTTTCAATTCTCTTCGTGGCTGTACTTACCGTGTCAGCATTCTGTATTTCTGCAAGTGCTGCCGAGGATAACCTTACAATCAGCATTTCAACAGATGAAAAGGATTCCGTAACAGCTAAAGTCGGCGATACGGTAAAGTATGCTATTTATATGACCGATACAAAAGAAGAAGTAATCGGAGCCGCAATGAGTTTCTTTTACAACGATGAATATTTGAAGTTGAATGCCGATTCAATAAACTGTGAAAGCTTTAAAACTGCGATTGGCAACCCTAAACTTAAGAATTTTTACACCTTTACATGGACAGATGTTCAGAATCCCGTAAAGCTTAACGGTGACAAGGCTCTTGTTTCTGCTGAATTCAAGGTACTAAAGGGAGGCAAAACCGATCTTTCATATTTCATCTCGGATATGTACGGCGATGATATGACATATCTCAAATCGTATAAAATCACCTGCAAGCTTTGGGTGAACGGTAAAGAGGTAGAGGATAGTGCCGTTCCGATAGTAAATAATGATACGGCAAATTCCGAAAAAATTCAGGGCGATTTTGTAAACTACATTGACGGAATGGGCGAGGAAAACTCACCTAACAAAGACGACCATAAGTCGGTAGTTGTTGAGAAAAAGTACATCTCAACTCAGCAGAATAGTCAGGTTGTAGATGTCACAAAGGTTGTTGAGGGCTCTGCAAACGGTTCGGGTTCAAACACGACATTAATTATTATAATTGCAATTGTTGTTGTTTTGATTGCCGCAGGTGCAATTATTTTCGTAAAGAAAAAGGACGAAAAAAAGAAAAAATCTGCGGACAATAATGCAATGTCGGACGACGCAGATGCGGATAAATAAAACAGATAAATATCTTTTATAGGAAAATTTTTTATAATACAAGCTAAATACACAAAATTGCGATTGCAATTTTGTGTATTTTTTTGTTTTAAGCTTTTTGAAAAAGATTGCAATTTTGAAAATTTTGTTATATAATGATTTCATACCGATAGAAATCGGAAATTTTTTTGGAGGAGATTCAAATGTCAAAAAAACTTATTAGTATCATAGTGTCATGCGCTCTCGTTCTTTCACTTGCTCTTGTAGGTGTAATCGGCGTTTCCGCAGCTATTGATACAGACGGTCGTTATGTCCCAAGTGAGGGCGTAAAAGAAACACACAAAGTTTACTTCCTTATGCCTGAGTCATGGAAGAGTGAAAAGTACAATGCTCATGATGCAGGTGCATACTGGTGGAACGGTTCAGATCCATGCGGCTCTCTTGACGGTACGTCAGTAGGTCCTGCTTGGCCGGGTTATAAGATGCAGGTTGAAAATGCTGAAAATAACATCTTCTATCTTGACCTTCCTACAGATGTTCCTAATCTTGATTTCAACAACTACCTTAACGGCGGTCAAAGGACAGAAGATGCCGCAACAGGTAAAGTAACTTACGAGTTTACTGAGGAACAGTTTAAGGCTGCTAAGCAGACTGCCGATGTTTCTTGTCAGTACTATTCGGAAGGCGACAATGAATATTATGACAGTTTGCTTGACGGCGAATTCTGGGCAAAGGCTCAGGAAGCATTTGACGGTGATGACAAGACATTCCTCGGTAAATTTGCTGACAACTTCTTTGAGGATCCTGACTGGGGTATCTCAATGTACCTCACCAACATGATTTATGTTATAGACCCTACCAACACTTCTGTAAGCGTAACAGGTAAGGAAACATATGCCGGTGAGTTCTACTTCTACTATGGTCTTAACGAAGAAACAGGCAAGTACGAGTACGGTTCACTTCCTAACTATGATATGGCTAAGGAAGCAGGTCTTGTTCAGACAGTAGACAAGAATGCTACACCTGACGAGCCTACAACAACAGCTCCGTCAAGTGACAAGAAAGATGACAACAAGACAGATTCTACAAAGAACACAGTTCCTACTGCAGGTCAGAACCCAACATCTTCTGCAAACGCAGTTTCAACTGCTGACACAGCAAAGAGCACAGACAACAGCGCAGTTCAGACAGGTGCTACAACAGCAGCTGCAGTTCTCGCAGTTCTCCTCGTTGCAGGCGGTGCAGTTCTTTACACACGCAAGAGATTTGAATAATCTTAAATAATTATACATAATTATTTGATGCCCTCCGCTTTGGAGGGCATTTTTGCTTTTATTGCAGGAAAAATTTGCAGTTGTTTGTACTGCCTTTGTTCGGATAAGGCCTAATAAAGATATTTTATAAAACAGTACAGTGATTTTTGGTGATTATTACAATATGTTTCAGACGCCAAAATGCCCTGTAACACTTGATTTTTTCTGAGTTTTATACTATAATAGTCATGCTGATACAAGTATGGTGTCGGAAAATCATAAGGAGGAAATACAAATGTCCAAAAAAGTTATCAGTCTTTTATTGGCTGTTATGCTCACAGCATCAATGATAGTGGTTGCTGCAATAAGCGTTTCTGCCGATACGGACGATGAAGGCAGTTATGTGCCTTCTGAGGGCACTGAAACCTACCATATATATTTCTGCAAGCCTGATGACTGGGAAAACAAATATACATCTGATGCAGGTGTTTATTGGGAAAACGGTTCGGATACTCCTTCAGCGTGGCCGGGTTATTCAGCTCGCAATGCTGATAACAAAAATGTTTACTGTTCTGATGTACCGACCGATGTTGATAAAGTAATCTGGAACAACGCTCTTAAGGGTACAGACGATCCGACAAATCCTGAATATAAACTTGCTTATCGAACAACCGATATTAATTTTAAGGGTTATGATAAAGGCGAGTCTGATTATTATCCCAACGGTGTTGAAAGCTTTGACAATATGATTTATATTATCAATCCTGAATTTACTTCCGAGAACGATAAGGATGAATTGATTTTTACCGGTGAGTGGTTCTACTACTACGGTAACGGTGAATACGGCAATGCTCCTAAAAAGGCAGACCTCAAGGCCGGCGATTATTACGGCAAAGACGGTGTGTTCCCGACAGAGTACAATCCATCGGACGAGGAAACAACAGCCGAATCAACGACAGAGGTTGTAACAGAATCGGAAACAACCGAGTCTGCAACTGATGGTGCTGCTGCAACAGAGGGTACAACATCGTCTGCTGAATCTTCGCTTGCTCTTACAGTAAATGCAACATCAAATTACTTCCCAATGGCAAGTGCAAAGTATAATGCAGTTACAAATCAGGTAACGGTTACATATATTATGCAGTCTCCAAAGAATGTGCTTGACACGCAGTGGCACATTTCGTATGACCCTTCAATCCTTTCGGTTGCTGATGTGAATACTGCTAAGTCGGTTTGCCCGACAATGGACGGCAGAGGTGTATATGTAAACTTCAAGAATAAGTCGGAGGGCGTTGGTTATGTAAAATTCGGTGCAAGTAATCTCGGTCTTTATGACTTTAGCGAAAAGACGCTTTTTGCAACAGTTGTTTTTGATGTTAAAGACATTTCAAAGGTTGCACCGGTTTCGACGACGGTTGACCTTGTTGTTGAGGTGCTTCGTGTTTCGGAAGTAAATCAGGACACAGAAATGACTGACGGTTCAAAAGAAGTTATTCTTGTTGATAAAGAAGTAGTTAAGAAAGCTCCTGTTGCTGCGGCAGTAAAAAATGATCTTTCAACTGAGCTTACTCCTTCAACCTATGCAGAACCGACAACAGCCGAGCCTTCAACCGCAGAGTCATCTACTGAGGCTACTAAGGCTACAGAGGAAACGCAGGAATCAACTAAGGATACAATTGCTCCTGTAACTTCACAGGATGCAACATCTGTAACACAGCCTGTAACAAAGAAAATCAGCTCAACATCCGACACTCCGGATACATCTGATAACGGCGGTAATAACAATGCAAATGCTGCTGTTCAGACAGGTGAAGCTCCTCTTGCAGTTGTAATTCTCTCTCTTCTCATCGGCTCAACTTGTGTAATGTTCGTTCTTCGTAAGAAAGAAGAAATCCTTTAACGGCTGATAAAGACTAATAATTAAGAGGGCTGACCAAACAAAGGGCAGCCCTCTTTCTGTGCTGTGATTGTGGTTTAAAATCCTGATAAAAATACAAAAAACAGCTCCACCGTAAATAGTGGAGCTGTTTCGTAATCCGTAAAATCAGTTAGCTCTGGTAACCTTACCTGAACGCAAACAACGGGTGCAAGCATATACACGCTTTGGTGAACCGTCAACAATAGCCTTAACACGCTGTACGTTGGGCTTCCATGTTCTGTTTGATCTTCTGTGTGAGTGAGATACCTTAATACCGAACTTTACATCCTTACCGCAGAATTCACATTTTGCCATGCGTCTGCACCTCCTTAAAGAAAACTAATTCTATTTCTAACTTTGTTATAATAACAGAAAATGAGAGAAAATGCAAGTGTTTTTTGAAAATTTCTTAACTTGTTTTTTGCTCTTGTAATTTTTGACGATATATTATATAATTAAGAATAAATATAGTTACACGATTGTTACCTAAAAATTCAGATTTCAGGAGGCTCTTATGCTCTCATTATTACTTAACGGCATCAGAAACGGCAACCTTGATTTCGGCTCGGTAATTGCCGAAATATTGGCTGTACTCGTTATTATATTTTTAATTCTCCCGTTCCATGAATGGGCGCACGCTTTTACTGCGTCACTTCTCGGTGATAAGGCGGTAAAGGGCAGAGGCAGACTTTCGATTAATCCGCTCAGCCACATTGACCCTATGGGTGCTTTGTGTATGCTTTTGTTCGGATTCGGTTGGGCAAAGCCTGTTCCGATTGATCCGAGAAATTTTAAAAATCCAAAGGTCGGTATGGCAATCACCGCTATTATGGGTCCGATTGCAAATATCGTTGCGGCTTTTGTCGGACTCCTCATTTACTATCCGATTATCCTTTTTACAGGCGCATTTCCGCTTTCGACAATCGGAGGATATGTTGTTCAATTCTTGAGCTTCTACATTTCGTGCAATGTCGGACTTGCTGTGTTCAACCTTATCCCGATTCCGCCTCTTGACGGTTCAAAGGTTCTCTTCGTATTTTTACCCGACAAGGCTGTTGAATTCTTTTACAGATATCAGATGTACTTTTTTATCGGTCTTTTTGTTCTCTTGTATGTGGGAATTCTCAACACTCCGATTAACTGGCTCAGCAATCAGATTCTTGACTTCATCAGCTGGCTTGCAAGCCTGCCGTATATGCCGTTTGTCGGTTGATTTCAAAATTATTCGCAACATCAAATCATAACTGAAACTTATTTATGGAAACACAACAACTTCAATATAAGCTGTCGGCATTTGAAGGCCCTCTTGACCTTTTGCTGACGCTGATTTCTAAAAACAAAATAGATATTTACGACATCAGCATTTCCGAATTGCTCGACCAGTACATGGAGCAGATTAATATGATGCAGGAAAATCAGATGGATATCGCATCGGAATTTCTGACAATGGCGTCAAGGCTTGTTTATATCAAGTCTGTAATGCTCCTGCCAAAATATGAGGAAGAGGCTGAAGAACTCAAGAAAGAACTTTCGGGACAGCTTCTTGAATATGCCGTTTGCCGTGAAATGGCGGCAAAGCTGGGCGATATTTATGACTTTGACAGCTTTTACCGAGATGCATCTCCTGTTGAATTTGACTTGACTTACAACCGTATTCATCCGAGTGAGGATATCGCAAAGGCGTATGTCAGCGCAGTCGGACGGGGCAAGCGTAAGCTTCCACCGTCAAAAGACGCATTTTCGGGTATTGTGTCGCATAAAATCGTGTCGGTAAACAGTAAGATTATCCATCTTATGAGAAGGCTCTGGCACGGCAAAAGGCTTGAATATCACGAAATTTTTGAGGTATGCGAGGGCAAAAGCGACCTTGTGGCAACATTTCTTGCAACGCTGGAGCTGGTAAAGGGCAAGCGTATCAGAATTGAGGGCAGCGGTGAAAATGCCGTTGTTCATATGATTGAGGATAAAAACGCAATGCCTTTGCCACAGGTTGACGAGGACGAAAACAATGAAAATGAGGAGGTGCAGTAATGGCTGTTGAAAATATTCGTGGTGCGATTGAGGCGATTTTGTTCGCAAACGGTGCGTCGGTTGAATTTTCCCGAATAGCGCAGGCACTTGAAATTTCCGAAAAAAAGGTTAAAGAGCATATTTCTGCACTGATTGATGATTATGAGGCGTCAGGACGGGGCATAACTATAATATTGCTTGACAATTCCTGTCAGATGGTTTCAAAAAAGGAATTTGCTCCGCAGATTCGCACCGTTATGGATTTGAGAAGAAACACTCCGCTTTCACAGGCGGCTCTTGAGGTTCTTGCAGTTGTTGCGTACAATCAGCCTGTTACAAAGGCTTTTGTTGAGCAGGTGCGTGGTGTTGACTGCAGTGGTGTAATCGGCAGCTTGACAACAAAGGGACTTGTTGAAGAAAAGGGCAGACTTGAGCTTCCCGGCAGACCGTTGCTTTACGGCACAACCGAAAACTTTTTGCGTTGCTTTAACATTTCAAGTCTTGACGAACTTCCTCCGCTCCCCGAGAGTGATGAGGACAAGGAGTCCGAAGAAAACGGTGAAGAACAGGAAAAGACTGAAAACGGCAACGAGCAGATTGATTTGTTTGCCGATCAGCCTGTTGACAGGCAGTAAAATTTAGGGGGAATTCCCTTTGCTTTGGCTATATATCCTACTCGGAATTGTGCTGTTGATTGCGCTTGTGATGTTTATTCCGATTACTTTGCGTGCATCATATAAAGAGGAGTTTTGGTGTGCCGTGTATATCGGATTTGTAAAGCTTCAGCTTGTGCCGGCAAAACCCAAAAAGGAAAAGAAGAAGAAAAAAGCAAAAAAACAAACTCAGAAAACCGAACAGCCTAAAAAAGCGACAGAAAAAAAGCCGAGCCTTATAAAACAATACGGTATTGAGTGGCTTTTGAACCTGATAAAAAAAGTTGCAGAGCTTGCAGTATCTGCATTGCAGGACTTTTTCAGCCACATACTGGTTAAAAAATTGTCGCTGAGTATCAGCGTTGCAGGTGACGATGCGGCTGACACGGCTATAAAATACGGCAAATACTGTGCCGTTGTTTATCCGGCAGTAGGCACAATTGTCCGTGTTGTAAAATGCAAAGGCTACGGAGTTGACATAAATCCGAATTTTTCGGAAAAAGCAGAAACAGAAATTAACTTTGACTTTGCCGCAAGAATTTTCGCATTCCGACTTATCGGTCTTGCCGTTAAGCACGGAATTAAGGGGATTAAACTTCTTGCAGAAGTTAAAAATGATTGATATAAATATTGTTGAAAAAGGAGAATGGCTATGGAACATCCTATCGGCAGTTTAATGGATACCACAATGGAAAAAATCAAGGAAATGATTGATGTCAATACTATTATCGGCGAGCCTATAACTTCGCCTGACGGCACACTCATCATTCCTGTTTCAAAGGTAAGCTACGGCTTTGCGGCAGGCGGTTCGGATTTGCCTACCAAAAAGGAAAACAAAGACTGCTTTGGCGGCGGCAGCGGTGCAGGTGTGACAATTCAGCCTGTTGCATTTCTTACCGTTTATCAGGGCGATGTAAGGCTTGTTTCCGTTGACAGGGAAGAAGGTACAGCCGACAAGCTCGTTAATATGATTCCCGATGTTCTTAAAAAAGTAAAGGGAGTTTTCAAAAAGGATAAGAGCGAATCCGCAGACGATTTTTCCGAAATCACACAGGACGATATTGACGGCTGATTCGTAATATTGCAACACCCCTCGGCATAGATTTATGCAGGGGGTGTCCTTATGAAAAAAATAATCTTGCTTGCGGTGTGCTTTGTTATGCCGTTTGTGCTTATGGGCGCAAAAACTGCGGAGGATACTCCTCCCACAACTTCTGCACAGGCATTTGTTCTTTATTGTCCCGATAACAACACGGTTATCTGTTCCAAGAATGCAGATGAAAAGATGAAACCTGCGAGTACCACAAAGATTATGACATCTCTCATAACGCTTGATGAGGCGGCATCCTGTAACAGCGAAGTAACCTTCAAACAGGAAATGGTTGCCGAGGGCAGTTCGATGTATCTTAAAGTCGGTGAAAAAGTCCGACTTTCGGACCTTGCGTCAGGAATGATGATGGCGTCGGGTAATGATGCGGCGAATGCGGCGGCATATACGATTTCGGGCAGTCCTGAAAAGTTTTCACAACGAATGAATGAAAAGGCAAAGCAAATCGGTATGACGAATACCAATTTTGTAACGCCGAGCGGACTCGACGATGACAACCATTACTCAAGTGCAAAGGATATGGCTTTGCTTATGTCATATGCACTTGAAAATGACGATTTCGCAAATCTTACGGCTAAGAAGAGCGTGACTGTTGAATTCCTTGAACCGAAATCAAAGAAAACCGCATATGCAAATCATAACAGGCTTTTGTCGCTTTATCCCTACTGTACAGGCGGAAAAACAGGCTATACAACGGCGGCAGGGCGGTGCCTTGTTTCCTCTGCAAAAAAAGACGGTGTAACGCTTGTGTGCGTCACTCTGAATGACCGTAACGATTGGAATGACCATATTTCTCTTTATGATTACGCTTTTGAAAAGTACAGGGGAGTTGACTGCAAGGACGCTGACTTTTGTGCCGATATTCCGTGCGTGGGCGGTGATAAGGACAGCGTAACTGTTACAGGGGAGAAGAACAACACAATCGTTTTAAAGCGTGAGGACTGCGATAAAATCAAGAAAAAAATCTTCATAGACAGCTTTTTGTATGCTCCGATTGAAAAGAACGAATCGGTCGGCAGAATTGAATACACACTCGGCGGAAAGCTGCTTTATAAATGCAACATTGTTGCAGGCGAAAAGATTAAATCGGATAAAAAGAGTGTGTCAATATTTTCGGCAATAGGAAATCTGTTTTCGTGACAGCTTAAGTATACAGAAAATTTTATTAAAAAGGAATTTACATATGGCTAAAATTGAACCTATAAGACTTCAGAAATTCATAGCGCAATGCGGTATTGCGTCAAGGCGAAAGGCCGAGGAGCTTATTCTCGGCGGTCATGTCAAGGTGAACGGCAAAACCGCAATTCTCGGCGATAAGGTTCTTCCTACAGACAAGGTGTTTGTAAGAGGCAAGAGAATTGTTGTACCGAAGGGTGGTAATTACCGATATATTATGCTCAACAAGCCCCGTGGATTCATTACCACAATGAATGATGAGCGTGGCAGAAAGTGTGTTGCACAGCTTGTTGAGAATGTCGGCGAGCGAGTTTATCCGATAGGCAGACTTGACAAAGACAGCGAGGGTATGCTTGTTTTTACAAATGACGGTGACTTTGCAAACAAGGTTATGCACCCGAAAAACAATGTTTACAAGATTTACAGAGTAACCGTTCGACCGTCAATTGACGAGGATCAGCTTGTAAAGCTTGAAACAGGCGTTGAGCTTGACGGCAGGAAAACCGCTCCTGCATATGTCCATGTAATTCACAAGGAGCAGGGCAGAGTAGTTCTTGAAATGATTCTTCACGAGGGTAAGAACCGTGAAATCAGAAGAATGTGCGAGGCTGTCGGGCTTGAGGTTGCAAGACTCAAACGCACCCAGATCGGCGGAGTAAAAATGGGTATGCTCAAACAGGGCGACTGGAGGGATTTGACCGAACAAGAGGTTAAAAAACTGCTTGCAAACCCGTTTTTAAACGGCAAACAGCTTTAATTTTCCGTTTTTGAAAAATACTTCCGAAACGGTCAATAAAACTATTCGTTAATTCGACAATAAATTTACGGTTTTGGTGTAATAACTATTAAATGTGTTCAAAATTGAAATAGTACAGCGTGTTTTTCTTGTACTTTTGAAGATTATAGAGTATAATGTATTGTGTAGAAAATTAGTATGCACGCTCAGTTTTCGTGCATATTCAATACATGGTATTGGAGGATTTTAAGATGAGTATTGAAAAGATCAATCAGGCAAAGGCTGAAATTGCCGCAACTTCCGCTTATAAGACAATTACGGCGTTTTTTGATGCAGACAGCTTTTGTGAAATTGATGCCTTTGCAAAATCCGGTGAAGGTTTTGCCGAGGTTGTTGCAGGCTTTGGAACAGTAGAAGGTATGCCTGTTTATGCGTTTGCACAGAACAGCGACATTTGCGGCGGTGCTATGAGTAAGGCACAGGCTGCCAAGCTTAAAAAGCTGTATGGTCTTGCACTCAAGACAGGCGCTCCTGTTGTAGGTTTCTATGACAGCGTTGGCGGCAGACTTAATCAGGGTACAGAGCTTCTCGCAGGTTGCGGTGATGTTCTCAATGCGGCTGCGTCACTTTCCGGTGTTGTACCGCAGATCTCGGTTGTTCTCGGCACTTGCCTCGGAACAAACGCTCTTAACGCCGCAAGCGCAGACATCGTTATCATGAGCAAAGACGCACAGCTTTCACTTTCGGTAACAGGCAAGCATTCCGATGCCGCTTACAATGCTGAAAACGGTATTGCCTCAATTGTTTGTGACGACGCAGACAAGGCAATCAAGGCTGCAAAGGAACTTATCCTTTATCTTCCGTCAAATAACCTCACAATGGCTCCTCAGTCATTTGAAGAAGCTCCTGCAGAGGACGGTTGCGGTTGTGTAGTCAGCAGAACAGTTGACGGCAACAGCATTGTAAAGCTCTTCAATGATTACGGCAAGGAAGCAAATGTTCGTTTTGCAAGACTCGGCGGTCAGGTTGTAGGTATTGTTGTTACAAAGGGCAATGAGCTTGGTTGCAAGTCTGCAAACAAGGTAGCAAAGTTTGTTCGTTTCTGCGACGCTTTCTCACTCCCTGTTGTAACATTCGTAAACTGCCCGGGCTTTGAGTCAATCAAGTCGGCAACAAAGGCGTCAGCCGCTTATGCTGAGGCAACAACAGTTAAGATTTCTGTTGTTACAGGCAAGGCAATCGGCTCAGGCTATGTTGCTCTTGCAGGCACAGGCGCTAATGCAGATGTTGTTTACGCACTTCCCGATGCAGTTATTTCACCTGTTAATGTTGAGGCTGCCGCATTCATTATGGCTCCCGAAGTTATGAATGTTGCCACAGATAAGCAGGCTGAGGTTGCTCAGAAGTTTGCTGACGAGAATCTTTCTGCTTACAATGCCGCTCAGAACGGCTATGTTGACGGTATTGTTGAAGAAGCTCAGCTCCGTCAGACTCTTATTTCTGCTCTTGATATGCTCTCGGGCAAGCGTGTTTCAACACTTTCAAAGAAGCATTCAACTATCTGATAAATGATTACTTGTTAAAATAAAAGGGGATACTAAAAATGAAGAATTTAAGAATTACAGTTAACGGCACAGCATATGATGTTCAGGTTGAAGAACTCGGTGGCTCTTCAGCTCCCGCAGCAGCCGCTCCTGCTCCGGCAGCCGCTCCCGCTCCTGCAGCAAAGCCGGCAGCTCCCGCAGGCGCTCAGGGTTCTGTTGTTATAAAGGCTCCTATGCCCGGTACAGTTGTTAATGTTGTTGTTTCGGCAGGACAGGCTGTTAAGGCCGGAGATGACCTCGTATTCATCGAGGCTATGAAGATGGAAACTCCCGTTAAGGCTCCGCAGGACGGCACAGTTGCAACAGTTGATGTTGCAAAGGGTGAGTCTGTTGACTCAGGTAAGGTTCTCGTAACACTTAACTAATCAATAATTCGGAGAAAGGGATGCTGTAAAATGGCAAAAAAAATCAGAGTTACCGAAACTGCTCTGCGTGACGCTCATCAGTCACTCATTGCAACAAGAATGACAACAGAGGAAATGCTCCCTGTTCTTGACAAACTCGATAAAATCGGTTATTACTCACTCGAATGCTGGGGCGGCGCAACATATGACTCATGCCTCAGATTCTTAAACGAAGATCCGTGGGACAGACTCCGCACAATCAGAGAGCATTGCCCTAACACAAAGCTCCAGATGCTTTTCAGAGGACAGAATATGCTCGGTTATCGTCACTATGCCGATGACTGCGTTGAGTACCTTGTTCAGCGTTCAATCGCAAACGGTATTGACATTATCCGTATTTTTGATGCTCTTAACGACATCAAGAATCTTAAAACAGCTATCAAGGCCGCTAACAAAGAAGGCGGTCATGCACAGGTTGCTATCAGCTACACAACAGGTCCTGTATTCACAGATGAATACTATGTTGAGTATGCTAAGAGAATTGCAGACGCAGGTGCAGATTCAATCTGTATCAAGGATATGGCTGCTCTTCTTACTCCGACAAGAACCGAAAGCCTTGTAAAGGCTATCAAAGCCGCTGTTCCGGAGCTTCCGCTTCAGCTCCACACCCACTACACATCAGGTCTTGCATCAATGTGTCTTTTAAAGGGTGTTGAGGCAGGTGCCGACGGCATTGACACAGCAATCAGTCCACTCGCTCTCGGTACATCACACGCTCCGACAGAGTCAATGGTTGCCGCTCTTTCAGGCACAGAGTTCGACACAGGTCTTGACCTTAAACAGTTCTCTGACATCCGTGCTTACTTCATGACTCTCCGTGAGAAGTACATCAAGTCAGGACTTCTTGATCCTAAGATGCTCGCAACAGACGCTAACGCTCTTATCTATCAGGTTCCCGGCGGTATGCTTTCCAACCTTCTTTCACAGCTCAAGCAGGCCGGTAAGGAAGACAAGCTTGACGAAGTTCTTGCAGAAGTACCCCGTGTTCGTAAGGATTCAGGTTATCCTCCGCTTGTTACTCCGACATCACAGATTGTCGGCACACAGGCTGTATTCAATGTAATCACAGGCAAGCGCTACTCAATGTGCACAAACGAGTTCAAGGGACTTGTTGCCGGTGAGTATGGTACAACTCCAATGCCGATTGATCCTGAGTTTCAGAAGAAGATTATCGGTGACAAGAAGATTATCAAAGGTCGTCCTGCAGATCAGCTTAAGCCTGAGCTTGATAAGCTCCGTGGCGAGATTGAGCAGTGGATTGAACAGCCTGAGGATGTTCTTTCTTATGCACAGTTCCCGAAGGTTGCTCTCGACTTCTTTGAAAAGAGAAGAAATGCCAAGGTTGGCATCAACGGCGACAAGCTTGACAAGAAAAATATGGTTCACCCAGTTTGATTTGACAACTAAAATTAACATTTATGCCACTTTCACTATGGAAGTGGCATTTTTATTGTAGTTAGGATACGAAATATGTGAAGTAGGTACTGCTTTTTATAAGTAAACATTACTGTAAAAATTAATAATGAATTTTCAAATGAATATGTAGTTTTTATTGAAAGTGAAAGTAATATGTGTTATAATAGTGATATAAAATCACAACAGTAAGGTTGGTGACGATAATGTAATATTATAAAAGTGTAAATAATAAAAAGTAATTTAGGAATAAGGAGTTTATGTATGAAAAAATTAAAATTATTGACAGGACTATTTTTATCTGCTATACTCACAGTAAATGCTACTGTAGCTTATGGAGCAGTAACTGCGGATGCTAATTATAATACTCTAAAAACTGATTGTAATGATATTAGTTTGTCAGAGGATTTTTGTGACAACTCTTTGATTGTAGCACTTCGTAACGAAACAAGTATGGAATTAGACACATATTCTGTGTCTGATTTTAGCGAAGTCAACGCTAAATCAGTAAAAGATTTAACATCTGATACTGTAGATACGATTCAAAATGAATATGTTTCTGTTTATAATGATTTTATTAATGTAGTGTCACAAGATGATACAGTATTTTTGTCTGATGAACTAGGACAGCAGGCACTTGACAGTATTGATGAAAATATTAAGGATGAATATTCAGATTTTCATCAAACCTTGTGTATAACATTAAATAAACACGATAAACAAAATGTTTTAGATGCTATAGAAACTCTTCAAAAGAGAAATGACGTACTGTATGCTGAACCTAATTATTGTATTACATTAGATTCAACTGATGTGACTAATGACGAATATGTTAGTGAACAATGGGCTTTAGACAAGATTAATTTACCTGATGCATGGAAGATAACTACCGGTAGCAAAAGCGTTAAGGTAGGTGTTATTGATAGTGGAATAAAAGCGGATCATCCAGATTTAAAAGATAATGTTGATTGTGAATTGAGTAAATCTTTTGTTGAGGGAACTGATGATTCGTATGCATTAGAAGATGTTTTTGGTCATGGTACACATGTAGCCGGAATAATCGGTGCGGTTGGAAATAATGGTACTGGTGTTTCAGGAACTTGTTGGAATGTAGATTTAGTAAGTCTGAAGGTTTTTAATGATAATGGCAGTAGTGGAGATAGTAAAAACAAACTTAGTGGTGTAATTAATGCTATAAATTACGCAAAAGCTAATGACATAAGAATATTAAATTTAAGTGCAAGTTTTGCTGGTCATATTTCAAAATCTTTTGAAGAAACAATAAATAATTACAATGGTTTATTAGTATGTTCAGCAGGTAATTATGGCTTAAATATCGAAACAGCAAATAAATATAACAGAATACATCCATCTATATATACTAGTGACAATATAATCTCTGTTGCTGCTTCAAATGTTGATGATAAAATATGGAGAAGGGGTGAGTATGATGGGAGTAATTATGGTGTAGTTAGTGTTGATTTAGCTGCGCCTGGAGCAAATATTTATTCCACATACTCTGCTGAAGATAAAGCATATGTCAGTATGACTGGTACATCTATGGCAACACCATATGTTACAGGTGTTGCTGCATTGATTCAAAGTAAATATCAGAATATTTCCGCTAAAGCGACAAAAAAAGCAATTCTTGATGGTGTTGATAAGTCATCATATTGGTCTCAATATGTAAAAACTGGTGGCAGATTGAATGCTTATAAAGCACTTAAATCTGCTGGTGATTGCAAATTTACAATTCAGTATGATAAAAATGGTGGTAGCGGAAGTAATATGCCTAATACAACAGTAGTTTACGGTGTGTCAACTAAAATTAGTTTAAATACATACCAGTCACCCTCTGATGAAAAGTTATTTGCAGGTTGGTATGCAAATAGGAAGTCTGACAATAAGTGGTTATATCAAAATGAGTCAGGTAAACTTGGTTGGTATAAAGAAGGAAGTCAGCCGAGCGGTTATACAAAATCAATATATAGAGATGGGGTGACGGTTGCTCATACATCAAGCGTAAAGAACGACACGATTGTTATGTATGCTTACTGGATAAAGAAGGGTGATGTTTTGAAAGGTGATGTTAATCTTGACGGTGCAATAACCATTGATGATGCAGTTCTTGTTCAGAAGTATATAAATCGTATGTGTACGTTTAGCGACATACAAAAATATGCTGCTGATGTTAATTCTGACGGAGTTATAAATGTTTGTGATTCAACAGAAATACAAAAAATAATTGTTAAACTTAATTAAAGGGAGAAATCAAAATGAAAAAATTTTTAACAGCATTGATAGCATTTGTAATGTGCTTTTCGGTTGTAACAACAGCTTTTGCGGCTACACCTGACGAAATATCAGAATCGGATGTTGCATCAGAAATCAGACAGGTGATGATAGATACATATTACGGTGGTAAAGAGCCTGAATATCTCAGCATTGAAATTGTTGGTTCAACAAGTGACGGCGGAGTATATTTTATGCACAATGAAGGCTTTAGCCTTGATTATTCAATTGAAGAAACAATTGGTGACTATACTTATCATTACAACCATGGCGATGATGTTATGCTTTATAAGAATGGCAATGTTTACTCAATTAAAGAGGCTTATGAAAGCGGAGTTATTGACGATAGTATTCTTGAAGAATTGTCAAAGATGAATTTTGGTTTGGAATCTAATAAACCGAATACAACTGTTCCTACTGAGCCTACAACTACGGTTGCAACAGTTGACGAACCTGTAACAGTACCCGATACAACTTCTGCAACTTCGGCAACAAAGCCTGTTTCAACAAGCGACACAGCAACAAATGACACACCAAACAATTCACAGAATAACAGCGGTGCTGTACAGACAGGACAGAACAGCGTTGCTGTAATTCTTCTTGTTGCAATGCTTGCAGGTTGTGCAGTAATTTTTACAAAACGCAGAAATTATTTTAAATAATTCAAAACATCAACAGAATATATAAAATAAACCGTTCTCGCTTTTGTGAACGGTTTATTTATTTTAGCTTAAAAATTTGTGATAGTTTATCAAGATGTATTGCTTTTTATATCATTTAATGTTACAATTAACTTGCATAAAAATTTAGCAAAAGTTTTTAATAATGCGTAGAATATTTACAAAGTGAGGGATAACTATGAAAAAGTTTTTACCTATAGCCATGGCGGCGGTAATGTCGATATCTGCGGTTGCGGTTTCGGCAGTTTCTGCAAATGCGGCTGAACCGCTTAACACACCCGTGCAGTATGCACAGGTTGCAAGGGCAAGCTTGGCAACACCGAAAATTTCAAAAGCCGAAAGCGTTTACGGCGGTGTAAAGCTTACATGGAACAAAGTGAACGGTGCGGCTAAATACAGAGTTTACTACAAGGGTCGTAAAGGTTGGACACGAATGGTCGATACAACTTCAACCTCATATATCGACAAGGATGTTTCATCGGGCAGGAATTACACCTATACTGTAAGATGTATTTCGGCTGACGGAAAGAGCTTTACAAGCGGTTATGATTCAAAGGGCAAAAGTGTAAAATATATTGCCGCCCCCGAAATTTCAAAGCTTGAAAATGTAAACGGCGGTGTGAAAATCTCTTGGGGCAAAGTAAGCGGTGCAACTAAATACAGAGTTTACTACAAGGGCAGTAAGGGTTGGACAAAAATGGTTGATACAACTTCAACCTCATATATCGACAAGGATGTTTCATCCGGCAGAAATTACACTTATACTGTAAGATGTATTACATCAGACGCAAGGAAATTTACAAGCGGTTATAACCCGACAGGCAAGTCGGTAAAGTATGTTGCCACACCGAAAATTTCAAAACTTGAGGTTACATATGACGGCGTAAAGCTGACATGGAACAAGGTTGCAGGTGCAGAAAAATACCGTGTGTACTACAAGGACAGAAACGGTTGGACAAAGCTTGCCGACACAACAGGCACGACTATGCTTGATATGAATGTTGTTTCAAAGGAATTTGATTTAAGCATTGATGATATTTATTACACGGTTCGTTGTATCAGCAAGGATGCCAAGAGTTTTACAAGCGGCTACGATTCAAAGGGTACGCCTATTGGCAATCACCAGGATTGTCCCGAAATTTACAGCATTGGTGCAGTAAACAACGGTGTTGAAATGCATTGGACGGGAGATGCGCCAAAGTTCCGTGTTTATATTAAAGAAAACGGTTCTTGGAAGAGGATAGCAGAAACTTATGACAACTATTATGTTCACAAGGGTGCAAAGTCCGGCAGTAACACTTATACGGTAAGAGGTGTTTCAAAAGACGGTAAAAAGTTTACTACGATGTTTAACCCAACCGGTGTAACATACAGATATAAGACATCCGATAAAACAAGGGACGCTTATATCAACTATATGATGAATCATACCGATGAATGGATGCCAAGCTTGGGAAGTAATCACAATTTGTCAGGTGTTATGTTTTTGGATTTCGACTTTGACGGAGTTCCGGAGCTTGTTGCACAAAAGGCTGATTCCAATGAGTATAGTTTCCATTCCGTTGTTTACAAATTTGAAGACGGTAAGTTAAAAAGAGTGGGAAATGTTAACGACGGTTTTGCGATATACTATAATAAAACTGCCAAAAAGTATGAGGTTCACGACCTAAAGATATCTTTAAATGTAGATGACGGTTACTATTGGTCGGGTAATTCAGTAATCACATACGACGGAGAGAATCTTTTTGCAAATATGTATTCGGCAAGAGGTGTAGGCGAAGAATTAAATGATAATATTTATTATAGATATTTTGACGGTAATGACAAAAATATTTCACGGGCAAAATATAACGAAATTAACCTTAAACAGTTTAATAATTGCGTGAATGCACATATGTTTACCCAATTTATTGCGACAGGTTATGGTGATGCCAGCGTATGGGGTGAGAACACTACCGCTGAGAATAAGCAGTCTTTGCTTGACGCTTATAATTCTTTCTCCTATGAGAAGTATTGATTATTTAAAAATTAATAAGTTTTAACTGCAAAAGGGTTCAGCCGTAAAAAGCTGAACCCTTTTATTGCACAACAAAAAACGGTTCAGCCAAATTGACTGAACCGTTAATCTGTACTATGTTAAGCTTGGGAACAAGTAGTTGTAAATTATCACAAACTACCTACACGAACTACGAGCGAGGTACTCGCAAAAAGGGTAGCTTGAAAATTATAACTATGTTAAGCTCGGGAATAAGTAGTTGTAAATTATCACAAACTACCTACACGAACTGCGGGCGAGGTACTCGCAAAAAGGGTAGCTTGAAAATCAAGCTACCCTAAATTCGTACTATGTAATGCTCGGGTGACAGAAATTTGAATATATCAAACTAACTTCACGAACTACGAGCGAGGTACTCGCATTAGTTGTTGATGAGCTTATCTTCGTCAGACCAGCTGTAGAGCTTTCTAACTTCCTTACCGAATACTTCGGCAGGAGCTTCGGCAGCGAGCTTTCTCATAGCCTTGAAGTGAACCTGTGAACCGGCATCGCTCATGTCAAGGAGGAAGTCCTTAGCAAATGTACCGTCCTGAATGTCAGAAAGAACCTTTCTCATAGCCTTCTTAGTATCCTCTGTGATGATCTTTGGACCTGTGATGTAGTCACCGTACTCAGCTGTGTTAGAGATTGAATATCTCATGCCTGCAAAACCTGACTGATAGATAAGGTCAACGATGAGCTTCATCTCATGGATACACTCAA
>ERZ824575.828-NODE-828-length-35004-cov-4.546825_pt1 | contig 35004 bp, 26 predicted proteins | sample MGYA00519470_ERZ824575 | MGnify/ENA primary metagenome ERZ824575 (study PRJEB31778, sample SAMEA3449170) | human gut metagenome | biome: human gut; feature: human-associated habitat; material: faeces | place: United Kingdom | collected 2010/2012 ...
AAGCCGCTTCGAGGCAACGCCCATGACCTTTCCCATCTCCTTGACCGAGGTGGCGCCCACTTCGGCGATGACGGCACGCACGGCTTCGGTCAACTCCTCGGGCGACAGCTGCCGGGGCAGGAACTCCTGCATCACGGCCACCTGCGCCAGCTCCTCCTCGGCCAGATCGGCACGGTTTTGCTGGCGGTAGATCTCGGCCGAGTCGCTCCCCTGCTTGGCCAGCTTGGCGATGATCTTCACCACGTCGGCGTCGGGCAGTTCGGCGATCTCCGTACCGGCGGTTTTCGCCTCGATGATGTACTTCTTGATGTTGCGCAGCGTTTGCAGACGCACGGGCTCTTTGGCCTTCATGGCCTCCATGATACCCTTCGAGATTTGTTGTTCGAGTGACATTACAGGTAATACTATTTAATTTGTTGTAAACATACTATTTGCACGGTTCTAGAAAATTCATGATCTGCTGCATCAGCCGGTCGCGCTGTCCCTCGTCGACGATCGCCTCGAACGGGAATCCCATCGCCAGCGAACGGTAGTCGCCCGTGTAGCCCACGGCGGCGGTCTGGTCGCCGTCGTCGTACCGCATGACGGTGAACCCACCCCCGACCGGACGCAGCGCGTCGGGAGCCTCGACGGGATAGAAGTCGCGGCACGGTTCGGTGTTGAAATAGAACCGTTCGCGATCCATGCGGGCCGGCGAAGCCACGATGCGCACCTCGCCCCGGCGCGAAGCCTGTCCCCCGCGATAATCGTACCGAAGAACCGACTTCACGAATGCCCGCTCTTCATCCGTCGACGCAGGCGACCGCCACGGATCGGTGGCGATGAAACTGCCCGACACGAAGAGCGAACGACCCGAAGCGGTGAACTCGCCGAGTGCACGCCGCAACCCTTCGGGAAAGACGCGGAACTCGACGCCGCTCGTGCCGCGCCCCATTTCGACAGAGCATTGTTTGCCGAAAATCACATCCATGAAGAAGTAGTCGTCGGTCTTCACCTCCCCCTCAGCCAGCGCCGCGGCCGAAGCGGAACAGAAGGAGTAGCCCGCCCGCACGATCGATGCGCCGTGCAAACGCGGATAGTCGAACGTATTGCCGCCTATGACCTGCGTGGCGTAATCGCTGTAACACGATCCGAGCGCCTCCTCGTCGTTCTCCGCCTCGGTGAAACGCCGGTCGAACACCCGCTGTTCGCCGATGAACGAAATATCGTGCCGGTCGGCTACCCCGCTGTCCAGTCTGCGGTAGAAACCCGCCAGCGAATCGCCCTGGATGCTCAGCGGCGCGCTCACGCGGTCGAAGCCGTTGACCACCAGCACGCGCCCCTTCGGTTCAGGCACCCATGCCGCCGAGAGCGTTTCGCTCGGAAAACTCTCGCCGCCGGCGTTGGTCGCCGTGACGCGGTAGCTGTAAATTACGCCCGGTTCCTGTCGCACGACGGTCGATGTCCCGTCGACCGGCACGCCGTTGTCGAAATCGCCGTCGCCGATACGGGTGTAGAGAACATATCCCGTCGGCGAGGCGCTCGCTTCAAGCGGATCCTCCACGCCGTGCCATTGCAGCCGCACTTCGTCGTCGCGTTCGGCGAAGACGGCCGAAAATCCTTCGACGGGCAGCGGCTGGACGACGCAGGGACGGCTGTACTGGAAGCTGACGTGGCGCAGGATCGCCTTGTAGATCGCACGCGACACGAGGAATTTGAAGCGCGGATCGCTGCCGTAACGCATGTCGGCGAAATTTTGGTGCGACAGCAGTTCGAGCAGCATCGTCGGCGCCGCAGGAACGCGCGCTTCGTAGTAGGAGCGATTCCACAATCCGCGCCGGCGCCATTCGGGTTCGTAGGTGGCGCGGATGTCGCCGACAATCTGACTCATCACCAGATCGGTCAGGTCACGCGACAGGTAGCGGCTGGCACCCCCTTCGAAGCGGCCGCCGTTCTCCTGTGTGAAGTAGATGCCCAGCGTGCCGATCGTCTCGTCGTTGCGGCGCACGCCGGCGTCGGAGTGGAAGGCCAGCGCCATGTCGACGGGAATGTTCAGACCCTCTTCGTCGGGCAGCCGTTCGGAGCCGCCCATGAGCGCGTTGACCCAGTGGGCGCGCGACATGTAATCCTCCTTGTAGTCGTCGAGCCCTTCCTTCTGGCGGTAGACCGTTTCGGGAAATCCCGCCCATTGCAGCCAATAGCGGGCGCCCTCGCAGAAACGGGGATAACCGCTCGGCTCGCAGAAATAGTCGGTATCCTGCGTGCGGAACTCCGCAGCAGGCGTGCGGGCGACGTTGCCCATGCCGCCGCCGATCTTCACGGCGTCGGCCGTCACGACGCGGTTCCTTTTCGACGAGCGGTTGCTCAGCGTGACCAACGCAGGATTTTGTCCCGCCGCGAAGCGGAATGTCCCCAGATAGATCCATGTGCCGCCGCCCATGGTCTGATTGACCGCGAAACGGCTCTCGCCACCCAGATGGCGCACCGTGTAGAGGGCATCCTCCGAACTGCGTTCGACCGTCTTGTAGGAGACGTAGACGGCGTATTCGCCGCTCGCGGGCAGGTCGGCGCTCCATTCGGCGCGGCTCTCGCGGCCGTCGGTTACGGTCTGCACGCCGCGTGCCGTCCCCTCCGCAAAGGGGTTCTGGCACTCGACGTAGACCTCGCGCCGGTGTGCGAATCCCATTCCCGCATCGAACCAGCGGCGGTCGCCGGTGAATTCGACGTAGGACGATCCTTCGTCCACGCCCGCATCGTTGTCGGCGATCGCCTCCTCGGTCTGCACGTCGCGTTCGCGCGGCAACAGCACGTTGGCACCCGCCCGTTCGAGCATCGGCACCAGATAAGGCAGCACGTAACTTTGCGTGTAGAGGTCTTCGCAGGTCTCCCACAGCCGCGAACGCTGCCAGCGCCAGCGGTTCTCCTCCTGATCGAAATAGCGGCCGTGGCTCTGCCACATCGCTATGTGGCGCCCCGCGAGTCCGTGCGTCGGTTTCACGGGCGACGACAGGCGGGTCACCAGCGGACGGTCCGAACGGTTGGTGAAGGTCTTGCCCCGGCTGCCGCTGCGGTAGATCTGCGGAATCAGCTCCTCGATCGGGTGCTTGTCCGTCACGAGCGACAAGCGCCGACGGGCGAGCGAGGCGGGCAGCAGGCTGCGGATCGAGTCGTAGATCGCCGCCACGCTCCGCTCGCGGAAGGGATAGTAGGACATGCCGATCGAGGCGTAGAGCGTCAGGCGGTTGCCTGCGTCGACGACCTGTGTGACGTTCGTCTTGCAGCCCGCCACCTCGCGGTCGAGGATGCGGGTGAGCATCTGCGAAATCTCCTTCCGCTTTTCGGCCGAGAGGCCTTTGGCCGCAGCCGGAACGACCGACAGCAGCAGCGGCAGGAAGAGGATAAGGAGTCTGTTTTTCATCATTTTTTACGAACCAGCAGCAACATGCCCAGCATGGTGAACAGGGCGTTGTAAATCAACAATTCGAAACCGATATGGTAACTCCACCACACGCGGGCCGCATATTGCAGCGATGCGCTCAGCAGTGGCGCCGCAACGGCCACGAACGGTACCCAACGGTCGCGCACCCGACAACGGGTGAACATGCCGAAGGCGAACATTCCCAGAATCGGGCCATAGGTGTAGCTCGCCACCTTGTAGACGAGGTTGATGACGCTGTCGTTGCCGAAGGCCTCGAAACAGAGGATCAACAACCCCATGAGCACGGCCATGCCCACGTGCACGCGCCGGCGGACGCGGGTCAGCCGGCGTTCGTCGTAACGGCGCGTACCCTCCAAGATATCGACCGTAAAGGAGGTGGTGAGTGCCGTGAGCGCCGAACCCGCCGCCGAATAGGTGCTCGAAATCAGTCCCACGACGAACAGGATACCGACGGCCGCCGGCAGACCGCCGCCGACGGCGACGAGCGAGAAGACCTGGTCGCTCTTTTCGGGCATCGAAAGGGCATTGGCATCCATATAGAGGTAGAGGAAGACGCCCAGCATCAGGAAGAGGTAGATGACCACCATCTGACTGAGTGCCGTCAGCACGATGTTTTTCTGCGAATCGCGCGGCGAGGCGCAGCTCAGATTGCGCTGCATCATGTCCTGGTCGAGCCCCGTCATGGCGATGAGCGTGAAGACGCCGGCCCAGAACATCTTCCAGAAATAGTGCGCCGAACGGGGATCGTCGAAGAAGAAAACCTGCGAGTAGGGGCTTTGCCGCACGGCTTCGAGCGCCGCAGGGAACGTCAATCCCAGTTCCCGCACGATGAATACGATGCAGAGCACGACGCTTCCGACCAGGCAGACCGTTTTGAGCGTGTCGGTCCAGATCAGCGACTTGACGCCGCCCTGCTGCGTATAGAGCCAGACGAAGAACATCGTGACGGCCATGTTGACCCAGAACGGCAGTCCGTAGTGGTCGAAGACGAGCAGCTGCATGACGGCGCAGACGACATAGACGCGCAGTGCGGCGCCGAGCGATTTGGAGATGAAGAAGAACCAGGCCCCCGTGCGGTGGGAGCCCACGCCGAACCGGTCGTCGAGATACTCGTAGAGCGACACCACTTTCATCTTATAGAAGAGCGGGATCAGCACGAAGGCGACGACCATCTGCCCTACCGTGAATCCCAACACCATCTGCATGTAGGAGAAGGAGTCGGCGGCCACCGATCCGGGCACCGAAATGAAGGTCACGCCCGATATGGCTGCGCCGATCATGGCCAGAGCGGCCATATACCATGGAGTGCGGCGGTTGCCCGTGAAAAAACCGGCGTTGTCGGCCTTGCGGCCCGAAAGGTAGGCGACGACGAACAGGACGGCGATGTAGACGGCGACCGTGAGGATGACTGCTGCTGGGGTCATGAGACGTTTTTTTAGTTCGGGCGGAGCACCCTTCGCTCCAAAAGAGCAAAGTTAGTAAAAAAATCCGCGTTTCCGCCATACCGGAACGAAGTCGGAACCTGCCGGTGGTTACGGATTGCAGAGGGAATACGGAAAAATCGGAGACCGTGTTATCTTTTTCGAGGTTTTATTTGTTTATTAAAAGAAATTGGCTACATTTGTTATAAAAATAACAGTAAATCGATCACGACACATAAATTCATCAAAATTAACTTTATCGTTTAATTATGGCAAAAACTATCAAGATCCGGGATCTGACGCTGCGCGACGGACAGCAGTCTTCGTTCGCGACGCGTATGACGCAGGCGCAAATCGATCGATGCCTACCCTACTACAAGGACGCGAATTTCTACGCGATGGAAGTATGGGGCGGCGCCGTGCCCGATTCGGTGATGCGGTATCTGAACGAAAACCCGTGGACGCGGCTCGAAACGATCCACAAAGCCGTGGGCGGCGTATCGAAACTGACCGCGCTCTCGCGCGGCCGCAACCTCTTCGGGTATGCGCCCTATACCGACCAAATCATCGACGGATTCTGCCGCAATGCCATCCAGAGCGGCCTGGGCATCATGCGTATCTTCGATGCACTGAACGACGTGAACAACGTGAAATCGACCATCAAATACGTCAAGCAGTACGGCGGCATCGCCGATTGCGCGGTCTGCTATACGGTCGATCCGAAATACCCCGAACCGGGATTCTTCGCGCGACTCACGGGGAAGAAGAAACCCCGCCCGGTCTTTACCGACGCCTACTTCCTCGACAAGGCGGAACAGATGGCAGTACTCGGCGCCGACATGATTACGATCAAGGACATGTCGGGCCTGATTCCGCCGATGCGCGTGAGCGGGCTGGTCAAGCTGCTTAAACAGCACGTCGACGTACCGATCGATTTCCACACCCACTGCACGCCGGGTTACGGTCTGGCGTCCGTCCTGAGCGCCATTTTGGCCGGAGCCGACATCGTCGACACCAACTGCTGGTACTTCGCCGAAGGCACGGGTGCGCCGGCCATCGAGTTGATCTACGTCTTCTGCAAGAAGTTAGGCATCGAATTGCAGGCCAACATGGAGGCCGTAGCGAAGATCAACGGCGAACTGAAAGAGATCCGCCGCGAACTGGAACTTTCGGTTTTCGGAGCGGAAAAGCCCGCACCGAAAGCCTTCGACCCGCTGACCGACACTCTGCCCGCCGAGATCGACGCCGAATTCGACAAGGCGATCGCTGCGGCCAAGGCCGGCGACGAAGCGGCGCTGCTGGCGGCCTGCCACAGGATCGAAGCCCATTTCGGATTCCCCGCTCCCAACGAGCTGGTGAAGAACGCCGAAATTCCCGGCGGCATGTACTCCAACATGGTGGCGCAGCTCAAACAGCTCAAAGCCGAGGAGATTCTGCCCCGAGCCATGGAGCTGATCCCCACGGTGCGTCTGGCGGCCGGACTGCCGCCGCTGGTAACCCCCACGTCGCAGATCGTCGGCGCTCAGGCCGTCGCCTGCGCGATGGACGAGAAGGCCGGCCGGCCGATGTATACGACCAAGAGTTCGCAGTTCGTGGGGCTCGTCAAGGGCGAATACGGCAAGACCCCCGTTGCGATCGACCCCGAATTCCGGCTGAAAATCGCCGGCGTGCGTGAGGAGACGCCTTACGACACCTCGAAATACCAGATGCAGCCCAATCCCGAACTGCCCGAAGCCGGAGGGGTGAAACTCGCCGAGAACGAAAAGGAGGTGCTGCTGCTCGAATTGTTCCCGATGGTGGCGAAAACCTATCTGACGGGAGTGAAGGTGAAGGCATACGAGGCGAAGAAGGCCGCCGAAGCGCCGAAAGCGGAGACGAAGGCCGAGGAGGCCCCCGTCGGACAGCCGATCACGGGCAATACGGTCAACGCACCGCTGCCGGGCCGTATTCTGGAGATCAAGGTCAAAGTCGGCGACAGCGTCAAGGCCGGTCAGGAGATCGCCGTGCTCGAAGCGATGAAGATGGAAAACTCCATCGTATCCGATTACGCCGGAACGGTGAAGCAGATTCTGGTGAAAACCGGCGACAACGTACAGACCGACGCCGCGCTGATCGAGGTGGAGTAACCGGATTTGAAACTCCATCGAATAAGGAGAGAATCTTTCGAGGATTCTCTCCTTAATTCATTATCTTTGGTTTGCGCCGTTGAGACTCCCGCTAGGCAACGTTCTAATAAATTTGACATTGCCCTCGCCTATTCGTATCTTTGGACAAACGTTTTCGCTATGAAACGATCGATCGCTGCCTTCTTGATTTTATGCTCCGTATTCGGGATACGGGCGCAATGTCGCAATTTCCATCTCTACCGTAACGAGCAGGGAAAACAAGGCGTAATCGACGGGCGCCGCAATGTATTCGTCCCGGCCCGCTACGACACGCTGATCATGCGGGACACGATTTGGGCGAATTGGTTCGGCGAGTTCGAAAAACACGCAGGTCTCTATGTGCATATCGACGGATTGACGCCGATGAACCGGTTCGGATACCTTGCCCGTCAGGACGGGAAGTGGGGTTTCGTCGCGGCCGACGGCAAGACGCTTATTCCCGCAGTCTACGACACGATATGGCCCTGTGAAATCACCGAGCGATACATCGTGCGGCGGAACGGGAAATACGGCATGATCGATTGTCGCGGTTTTCAGGAGCTGTTTCCGTGTGACTACGATTCGATCCGGTGTCGAAAGACAGATCGGGAGTTCTCCTATTGTTCGGACAACGACTCGACCTATCTGCTCGGCGTAAGGGTAGAAACATGGCGCGACGGGTGTTTTGAATCGCGCGATTTCCCGGCGGAATACACGCCGCTCTCGCCGGCAGACTGGAAATCGCTGCTGAATCCGTGACGTATCGCGGAACTACGGCCGATGCGGTCGGTCGTGCGCCCGCAGCTACTCTTCCGGCGCAGCGTTCTGCCGTTGCAGGTACTCCCCCACAATACGGGCCGCACAAGCGACGAGTTCGACGCAGGGGCGCTTTTTGTAATATTCGGCCGTCCGTTCCGCAGGCACGGGTTCCTCCTTGCGGCAGGCGAGCCCCAGCAGTTCGCGGCAGACGATCGCACCGTTCTCGGCGCGGAACCGCTCGGCGAACTCCTGTACGAGCGCGTAGGTCGCGGCTTTGGCCTGCCGGACGGCCGGATCGGGGCAGGGTGCGAGGAAACCGGCGATGAGCGACATGCCGCTCACAGCCCCGCACACCTCCCGCAGCCGTCCCATGCCTCCTCCCAGCGGCCCCGAGATCGTCGCAGCGAGTGTCGATTCTACCCCCAGCAGGTCGTTGTAGGCCAAAAACACGGACTGCGAGCAATTGTATCCCTGCCGAAACAGATCGCGGGCCTTCTCCACCCGCTCTTCGAGTATGAAATCCATCGGTTACATGCTTAAATTTTCCGCAAAGATAGTACAAAATATTCTTTCGCAGCACATGCCGGAACCGCATGGCCGGAGACGACAACGCCCGGGCGAACCCGGGCGAAGCGCCACTTAACAAAATTCAAAAAATAACGGCAGTTATTGTTCTTCGTTGCTGTAAATCGTATTTTTCACATCGTTCAGCTCGACCAGTTTGTTGACGATCGCATAGATGGTCAGACCCGCCGGCGAATGTATCTGCAATTTGGCCGCAATATTGCGCCGGTGCGTGATGACCGTATGCGCCGAAATAAACAGGCGCTCGGCGATCTGCTTGTTGGTCAAACCCTTCACCACCCCGACGATAATTTCCTTTTCGCGTGCGCTCAGCAACTCCTGCGAAGCCTCCCCGTCGCGCGAATTGCAGACCGAACGGAGTTTTTCCTTGATCTGCTCGGCCGTGTCGTAGATCGACACGACGGCATCGAAACGCTGCATCAGGCGGGCATCGGCCAAGGCACTCTGGAACGCGATCAACCGCAACGACTTCTGCTGCAATTCCCGGAGCATCTCCTCGTCTGTCAGCGACGGATTGATAATCAACACATCGGGAGCCGCTTCGGCGATCAGTTCCTCCAACTGTTCAGTCTCCCCCGTCTCGACGACCTGCACGTCGAATGTCGTCAACCGTCGAAGGACATAACTCATACCGCTGCGCAGAATCAGCGACGGCTCGACCAGGACGATTTTCAGGAAAGTGCTCATCGTGCGTCGCGGATTTTACGTTCCACCTCCGCAACAGCCGGAATGAACAGCCTGTTTTCAAGGTCGTTATGGGAGGCCAGCTCGGATTCGCAGAGAAAGATGTCGAACAACACGCCGTTCATCTCCTTGCCGCAGCTCTCCGAAGCGGGATAGTATTTGATCAGTATGTTTTTCAGTTCCGTCAGTTTGGCTTCGATCTGATCGTGCTGGCGGTGGAAGGTTTCGATGTCGTATCCCGCGGGACATTCGCCCGTAAGCAACTGGCGCACGTAGGGAAAAACCGTCTCCTCCTCGAACATCATGTGTTTGTGTACCTCGGCCGCATAGTCGTCGAAGAACCGGATGATCGCCTCCGCAATCCCGTCGCGGCCGCAGGCGACGGCCTCGCTCAGTTTGCGGCGGATGTCCGGCAGACGGTATTGCAGGAAGTAGTCGTGCGAATTGTGCAGATAGCGCAAAAACGCTTCGAGGGAGACGTTCCGGCAATCGACGGTCGTCGTGCCTTCGTCGTAGAGCAGATTGACCACGGCAAGGAACGTCGCCGTGTCGACGCCGCTCTGGCAACACACTTCGTCCACCGTGCGGTCGCCGAACCCCAAAGCGATACCGAACCGGCTCATGATGAGCAGGATATGGTAATTGCCGCATACCAGATCGCTCATCCTGTCCGAAGCCGTATATTTCCCGAGCCTGTGCATAATGGAATATCCTTTCGTTCGTTGCAAAGATAGCGACTTTTCACCGTGCGCCAAATACCCACAAATGGGGATTTTCCGCTCTCCTGCGATGCGAAGATCGTATGGGACGGGGCGACGTTTCGACCGAAGGAACGTCCGGACAGGCCGAACGACAAAAAAGCCATCTCTTTCGAGACGGCCTTTCGGTGAACCCGCCGGGGCTCGAACCCGGGACCCCAACATTAAAAGTGTTGTGCTCTACCAGCTGAGCTACGGATTCAACACTTGCCAAACGGTTGAAACGGTCTTCTTCCGATTTGGTGGTGCAAATGTAGAGAATATTTTTGTTTTACCAAAATAAAACGATATTTTTGTATTGCTGAAAGCAAGAAATCATTTCAAAACCTATAAATTATATGTGTAGAGCTTTGATTATCGGCGCAGGCGGCGTCGGTACGGTCGTAACGCAGAAGGTGGCGGCCAATCCAATCTTTTCGGACGTGATGCTGGCCAGCCGCACCAAGTCGAAGTGCGACGCCGTTGCGGCGGCGATCGGCGGCGGCCGCGTAAAGACCGCTCAGGTCGATGCCGACAGCGTTCCCGAATTGTGCGAACTCTTCCGCGCCTTCCGTCCCGATATCGTCATCAACGTGGCCCTTCCCTATCAGGATCTCACGATCATGGACGCCTGCCTGGAATGCGGCGTCAATTACCTCGATACGGCCAACTACGAGCCACGGGACGAAGCGCATTTCGAATATTCGTGGCAGTGGGCCTATCAGGATCGTTTCCGCGAAAAGGGACTCACGGCGATTCTCGGCTGCGGGTTCGATCCGGGCGTGACGGCGATCTTCACCGCCTATGCCGCCAAGCACCATTTCGACGAGATCCACTACCTCGACATCGTGGACTGCAACGCCGGAAACCACGGCATGGCCTTCGCCACCAATTTCAACCCCGAAATCAATATCCGTGAGGTGACGCAGAAGGGCCGCTATTACGAAAACGGCGAATGGGTCGTCACCGAGCCGCACGAAATCCACCGTCCGCTCAACTATCCCGGCATCGGCGAGCGCGAATCCTACGTCATCTACCACGAGGAGTTGGAGTCGCTCGTCAAGAACTTCCCCACGATCCGCCGCGCCCGCTTCTGGATGACCTTCGGGCAGGAATATCTCACCCACCTGCGCGTCATTCAGAACATCGGCATGGCGCGTATCGATCCGATCATGTACAACGGCGTGGAGATCGTCCCGATCCAGTTCCTCAAAGCCGTACTGCCCGATCCCAAATCGCTGGGAGCCAACTATCACGGCCAGACCTCGATCGGCTGTCGCATCCGGGGCGTGAAGGATGGCAAGGAACGCACGTATTATATCTACAACAACTGCGACCACGAGCAGGCCTTCAAGGAGACCGGCACGCAGGCCGTGAGCTTCACGACGGGTGTTCCGGCGGCGCTGGGCGCGTCGATGTGGGCCAAGGGATTGTGGCGCGGCGCCGGCGTCTTCAACGTCGAGGAGTTCGATCCCGATCTGTTCCTCGCCGAGTTGGGCGAGCAGGGATTGCCCTGGCACGAGCAGTTCGACGTCGATCTGGAAGTATAGCCACGCATTCCGAAACGACAGGGCGGCCCGCTTGTACAGCGGGCCGCCCTGCGTTTGACGGAGAAAACCGTTATTCGTAAATCTCGTTGAGCAGTTTGGCCAACCGGTGACCGCCCTTGACGAACTGCTGTTCGATAAGCGTCGTGAACCGGTCTATATAATCATAGGACACGTTCGTCCCTTCGGGCGTCGCCTCGTAGATTCCCTTGCACAGCTCGGCCGTCTCCATGAACCACTCTTTCGGCGTACCGCTCTCGATGAGCGTCGCCTCGTCGTCCGACAACCGGTCTATCTGATTCTGCCACTCGGTGTAACTCCATTTGTGAGCAGCTTCGGGCAGCGACGTATCCCAGATCGAGTGCAGATTCGCCGGCCTGCCGAAGAAGGTAACCGGAATCGTATTGCCGCCACGGTCGCTGCGGTGGCCCGAGTGCATCGGGCAGTGCATGTCCCCGACCAGATGGATCAGCATCTTCAACGCTTCGGCCTCTTTCTCGGCGGAGAGCTCCTTGCTTTTGAGTTCGGCGACCAGGTCGTTCACGGCCGTCACCACATCGCCGGCAGGCTCTTTGGGCATCGTGTCGTAGGTATACCCTTCGTCGATGTTGGCATAGTGCCATGTTCGCGTATAGGCGTACTCGGGCGTGTGGCTGGCGGAATCCAGCCAATTGGCGTAATAGACCGGCGAATGACCGTCCAATACCCGGTCGATCTCCTGCGCCGCTTCGGGTGTCAGGTTGCATTCGGCGATGTAAGCCGTCACGTCGTGTCCCTTCTGTCCCCATCCCAAGGCGGTTTGCAGAGAGCCGGCGCAGAGGACGAATAACCAAAATCTCTTCATCGTATCGTTGTTTATTGGTTCATCGTAGCCAGAAACTCCTCGTTCGAAGCGGTCATGTTCATCTGTTTCTCCAGGAACTCCATCGCCTCGACCGTGGTCATGTCCGACAGGTACTTGCGCAGAACCCACGTGCGCGACATCACTTCGCGCTGCAACAGCAGATCCTCGCGCCGTGTGCCCGATGCCATCACGTTCACGGCCGGATAGATACGCTTGTCGGCCAGTTTGCGGTCGAGTTGCAGCTCCATGTTACCCGTGCCCTTGAACTCCTCGAAGATCACTTCGTCCATCTTCGAACCGGTGTCGATGAGCGCCGTGGCGACGATCGTAAGCGACCCCTTCTCCTCCGTATTGCGCGCCGCACCGAAAAAACGCTTGGGCTTGTGCAGCGCATTGGCATCCACGCCACCCGAAAGCACCTTGCCCGAAGCCGGCTGCACCGAGTTGTAGGCACGTGCCAGACGGGTGATCGAGTCCAGGAAAATCACCACGTCGTGACCGCATTCGACCATGCGCTTCGCTTTTTCCAGCACCATTTCGGCCACCTTGACATGGCGCGAAGCCTGTTCGTCGAAGGTCGAAGCCACGACTTCGGCCTTGGCGTTGCGGGCCATTTCGGTCACCTCCTCGGGACGCTCGTCGATGAGCAGCACGATGATATAGACTTCGGGATGGTTGTCGGCGATGGCGTTGATGAGCGACTGCATGAGCATCGTCTTACCCGTCTTGGGCTGTGCGACGATCAGACCGCGCTGCCCTTTTCCGATCGGCGAGAAGAGATCGATCACGCGGTTCGAAAGGCTGTTGTGCCCCTTGCCCGTCAGGCAGAACTTCTCGCTCGGAAAGAGCGGTGTCATGAACTCGAACTGCACGCGGTCGCGGATGAATTCGGGATCGAGGCCGTTGATCTCGGCCACCTTCGTCAGCGGGAAATATTTCTCTCCCTCCTTGGGCGGGCGGATCGAACCGCTTACCGTATCGCCCGGTTTGAGGCCGAAGAGCTTGATCTGCGAAGGAGACACATAGATGTCGTCGGGCGAATTGAGGTAATTGTAGTCGGCCGAACGAAGGAATCCGTATCCGTCGGGCATGATTTCGAGGACGCCTTCTCCCTCGATTTCGCCGACGAAATCGTCCTTGGTAATCACTTCCGCACGCTCTTCGCGCACGCGGGGCGCGGCGACCTCCGTAACGGACTGTTCGGCGACAGCGCCCGTCCCGGCGACCGGTTCGGCCGGTTCCTCGGCGCTTTTCGGCTTACGGCCTCTGCGCTTGGGGACGGCCGCCGCCTCGACCGGCTGTTCCTCGGCCACGGGTGCAACGGCGACCGTCGTCTCCGTCTCGGCCGGAACTTCGGGGCCTTCGGCCGGCGAACGGCCCTCGACTTTCACTCCCGACATCCGGGGACGGCGTCCGCGACGCTTGGGTTCTTCCGCCGGCACGGCGTTCGGCTCGGTATCGCTATGCTGCCCGGCGACGAGGGCGACCGCCCTGATCTGTTCGAGCAACTCCTTTTTCTTCAACATTACGTTCCCGACTCCCAAGGCCCTGCCGATCTCGCGTAATTCGGCGAGGCTCTTGCCTTCGAGTGCATTAAAATCCTGCATAAATTGTCTGATAATAAAATCTAAAATGGTAAAAAATCCGGTCGGATGACCGGTTTCGCGAATCAACAGTGCAAATATAGTGCTTTCTTGCAGAATATGAAAAAATATCGGAACAATTTCACCGATTTCCCGTCGTCGGACACGCTTTCATTCCCTGTTCGAGGCAAAACGAAAAGGGGCATCCGATTTTGCGGACACCCCTCTTCGTCTCTCGTGCGGATTCCGGACGATCCCCTACTCGGTTACGATGCTGACATCGGGACGATTCTTGAACAGCGTCGTCACCAGCTCGAACTCGTAGCCCGGATCGACGATCACTTTCTTCAATGCAGGATTGCCCTCGACGATGTAGTATTCCGCCCAATCGTCGCAATAGCCGTTTTTCAGATTGATTTCTTCAAGATTCGACATGTTGATCGCTTCGAGCAACATGATGTTCTCGTTGGCGCTCAGATCGATCTTCGTCAGCGGGTTTTGCGTAAGATAGACATTCCGCAGCGCAGGATTGGCCGAGAAATCGACCGATGCAATCTGGTTCTCGAATACGGAAAGTTGCATCAGGAAGGGCAGATTCGACGTGTCGAGTGCCGTCAAGCTGTTGGCGTATAGATTGAGGATCATCAGTTTAGGAAGACCTTTGAGCTCGATCGCCGTCAGACGGTTGTTGTCCAGATGCAACTGGCTCAGTTCGTCGCAATTGCCGATCTCGACCGTCGTCAGGGCATTTTTCACGGCATCCAGACGAGTCAGACCCTTCAATCCCACGGCACGCAACTTCGTCAGTTTCGCCTCGTTGATGTAGGCCTCTTCCAGATCGGTCAGCGGCGACAGATCGATCTCCGTCAATGCCGTGCGTTGCAGATAGAGCGATTTCAACAGCGGAGTCTTCGACAGATCGAGCGTCGAAACCCCCGTTCCGTAAAGGCGCAGATCGGTAAGATTCGCCAGTTTCGAAAGATCGAGTTTCGTGATCTGATTCTCGCCGAGGTTAAGCGACGTAAGCGACGCGAGTCCCTCGATCGGCGTAGCGTCGCTCACACGGTGGTATTTGAGGTTGAGCCGTTCGAGCGAGGTGAAGTACTCCAATCCGGAGAGGTTCGAGAAGGTGTTATCGGCCGTAGCATCCTCCGCATATTCGTAACCGGCATCGATCTCCGTGACGGCGGCGGCCTCCTCGAAGGAGATCTTCCCGTCGCCGTCGAGATCGATCGAGGGCTGCATCGACAGAAGATATTTTTCGAGTACAGCATCCGCGAACTCAATATTCGTGGGTTTCGGCTCGGGCGTCAGCACGGTGTTCCTGCTCCATTCCGAGTCGGTATAATCGCCCGTGCCCAGTGCACGCACTTTCAAAATATAGATTTCCGAGCCCTTGGGTACGTCTACCAACGCCTGCAACGTCTCCGCATCGACCTTCGCCTCTTTCACCGTCTCCGAGGCCTTCTGCAATCGATATTCGTACCCCGAAGCGTGCTCCACAGCCTCCCACGAGAAGGCGACCGAAGTTTCGGTGACCGTGAAGGTAACCTTCGGTGTCGTCAGTACAACCGGTTCAGTTGCGGGGGGGGGAGTTTCGGCATTGTCGTCGGAACAGCCGACGAAAGCGATCGCCGCAAGGACGAAAGAAAACCATTTGATTCGTTTCATATACTACAAAATAAAAGTTTGTTGGGAACAAGATAAGACTTTTTCCGGAAAAATACAACATCGTCCGAAAATGCGCAGGTCCCTCCCAGCGGCCGATTCAGACCCTCCGAAGAAGAGTCCTTCCGCCGCCGCACGTCATACGAGCAGCCGAAGCCGATCAACACGAAGGCATGAAAGCGCCGCCGTACGGCCGGCAAATTGCGGAACGGTCGAGACGAGGGAGATTTCATATAATAAAGAACAGGCCGTCGACGATGTCGACGGCCTGTTTCGTACTCGGAGCCGGGATCGAACCGGCACGGCCATTACTGGCCACAGGATTTTAAGTCCGGCGTGTCTACCGATTCCACCATCCGAGCAGCCTCCTTTCGTCCGAAAGGCAGGGCAAAAGTACGAATTAATATTCTATTCTGCAAGAAAACGCACCGTGCTCGTTCGGCTCGACGCAGGAGATTCTGCATCGGATTCCGGCGACGGTCGCGGCAACAGGAAGCCCTACCACCCGTTGTAATGAATCCGTCCGGCGTCGAACTTCCGTTTCGGTTCTCCGACGGCAGCCGGATAACCGATCGGAATGACGCACAGGGGCAGGATTCCCTCCGGCAGGGCGAGATTCGAACGGACGGCCTCCATCCGTTCGGCATAGGGATAGGCCGCCGTCCATACGCCGCCCAGCCCGAGCGAATGGGCGGCCAGCAGGATATTCTCGGCAGCAGCCGAGCAGTCCAGATACCAATAAGAGGAACGGGCCGGACTTCCGCACACGATCACGGCGCACGGCGCCTGAGCCAACATCTTGGCATAAGGCAGCGCTGCGGCCAGCGAATCGAGAATCGGCCGTTCGTTCACGACGACGAACTCCCACGGCCGCTGATCCTTTCCCGAAGGGGCCGACATGGCGGCGCGCAGCAGCAGTTCGATCTTCTGCGGCTCGACGGTCCTGTCCTGATAGGTGCGGATGCTCGTGCGCGAAAAAATGGTCTCCAACGCCGGATTGGTTTCCGGCGTTCCGGTCGTCTTCGGGGTACAGGCTGCGACCGACAATGCGGCGATACCTGCGGCGAGATAGATTCCGATCTTCATTTCCAACAACGATTTTCATGTCCGGCGGAAAGTCGCCCGACGAACCGGGCGGAAGCGGTTGCGTACCATCCTGCGACCGGCTCGTTTCGGCGGCGGCTGACTGCCCTGCCGAACAAAGATACGGAAAGATTTCCCGAAAACGACAAGAGGAAACGCCCTTTTCGACACGATTCGGATGGAAAAACGATTTCCGGACGATCCGAACCTCGCCCACATTCCGGTTTCGTCGGAATTTACATCATGCAAAATTGCCGGAATAAGAAAATTAAATTATAATTTAAAATAACGAGGATTACAAAACGGCAATCTATCCCGATTTTTCGGGATTTTTCCTCCGAAAACGGGAATTTAAAACGGCTAAATACTACGATCCGTAAGTTTCGATTCCGTTAAAATACGATAACGAAGCAGCGACGAGGCGCCCCGGAATACTCCGGAGTCACATCTAAGAATATAACATCATAATTTACAACAATATATAATATAAAAAGCAGGTCGAACGGAGAGATTCAACGGTTGCATCGCTTTCGAAATAGAAAAATAAACTATCGGAATATTTGGTCATTCGAACTTTTTCCGCTATCTTGTTGCCATGTTAAATGGCATATTTCGAAACAAAGAGACCTCCGAAAGAGGGGAAAACGGACTTAATGCTTACAGATTGTAATTAAAACGTGCAATTAACAGATAAATCGAATCTCTTTTCGAGTAAGTTTAATTTTAAAATTTCAGACGTATGAAAAGATTTTTACTGCCATTCATGTTGACGGCGCTGTCGATCGGTTACAGTTGCTCTTCGGACGAAGGGGGGGGGGAATTCGAACCCGCCCGAATGTTCGATAACCGCTCCTGAGGACGGTGCGATTCTCGATCTGTATGAAGATCTCGTCATCAAAGGTACAGCCTCCGACAGCGACGGCAGCATCGTAAAAGTCGCATTGACGGTCGACGGAAAAGCTGTTGCGGATGTCACCAAAGTACCGTTCGAATACACGATTCCCGCCAGCGATCTCAAAGAAGGCGTCATGAAGATCAAGCTGGCCGTCGAAGACGACGGCGGCAATACGGCAACCGACGAAATTTCGGTGGCGATTCAGGATCAGTCCGAAGCGCCCGTGTGCAAGATTACAGCACCGGCCCACGGCGATGAACTGAACGCATTCGGACCGTTTACGATCAAAGGCGAAGGCGAAGCCGTTTCGGGAGAAATCTCCAAAGTAGCGTTGAAGATCAACGACGACGTGATTCCCGACGTGACCGCACTTCCCTTCGAGTACACCGTACCGGCGGCCACCTACCCTGTCGACACCTATGTTATTATACTCGAAGTGGAGAACAGCCGCGGTCTGGTCGCCAAGGATATGGTTACCGTCACGCTCGTCGACAAAAACGCAGCCCCCGTCTGCTCGATCGACGAACCGGCCGACGGTACCTCTTTCGAGCCGACCGACGCCATCGTCGTGAAGGGTACGGGCAGCGACGAGGACGGCACGATCGCCAAAGCCGTGTTGAAGATCAACGACAAGGCCGTGGAATCGGTCGCTACGGTTCCGTTCGAATACACGCTCACCGACGAGCAGAAGGAGCCGGGGAACGTGAAGATCTCGCTGGAAGTAACCGACAACTACGGCAAGACCGCTACGGACGAGGTAACGATCGTGATTCTCGGTCAGTTCCGCGAATTCACCGACACGCGTGACGGCAAAACCTACAAGACCGTCAAGATCGGCGAACAGATCTGGTTCGCCGAGAACTGCGCCTACCTGCCGCAGGTGATGAAAGTCGGCGAACATCCGGAAGGAACTCCCTGCTACTATGTCTATGGCTACGACGGCAACGACGTCGTAGCGGCCAAGGCGACCGAAAGCTACAAGACGCGCGGCGTACTCTACAACTGGTGGGCCGCCGGCGGCAGCATGGATTCGAAGAACACCGACATCCCCAGCGGCATTCAGGGTCCCTGCCCCAAGGGCTGGCACGTACCGAGTGAAGCGGAGTGGCAGATTTTGTATACCTACGTCCGCGACCGGATTCCCGAAGAGGAGTCGGCGATCTACTGGGACGGCTCCACAGTCTACAATATCAGCGGCCATCTGCGCTCGAAAGACTGGCCCATTCAGACCGATCCCGATTTCCCGCAATTGGCCAAAGGAGGCATGGACACCTACGGGTTCTGCGTACAGGTAGCGGGGCAATATCACGACAATGTCGAAAAAGGTTTCCTTTATGGTCCCGAAGATCCCAGCGGAAAGTATGCCTACTTCTGGACACCGCATTACGATGCCGTGACCTATCCGTACAACCCGGGCGGCGTTTCGACAAGCCTTACCAATTATCGCTACCAGGAAGATTTCGGCAGAGGTTCAGGCCTCAGCAAAGGTTACTCGGTACGCTGCTTACAGGATTAATACCATAACTCACTCTCCATATTGAATATGTATGAAAAAGATATTTTTTTCTTTTACACTGCTCTCCCTGCTGTTCGTATCCGGCTGCTCCGATGACGAAGGCGGAAACAGCAGCAACGCTCCCGAATGCTCGATTACCGCGCCCGCAGACGGCGCAGTCCTCGACCTCTACGAAGATATCGTCATCAAAGGCACTGCTTCCGACAGCGACGGCACGATTGCCAAGGTGGTACTGACCGTCGGCGGCAAAGCCGTCGCAGAGGTGACGGAAGTTCCGTTCGAACAAACCGTTGCAGCAAAGGATCTCAAAGAAGGCACCCTGAAAATCGGGCTCTCTGTCGAGGATGACGGCGGCAACACCGCAACCGACGAAATCACGGTCGTCATCCAGGACCAGTCCGAAGCACCCGTATGCGAGATTATCGCACCGGCCCACGGCGACGAACTGAACGTATTCGCACCGTTCACGATCAAGGGCGAGGGCGAAGCCGTTTCGGGAGAAATCTCCAAAGTAACGTTGAAGATCAACGATGATGTGATCTCCGGAGTGATCACACTCCCCTTCGAACACACTGTCGCGGCAGAGACCTACCCTGTCGGCGCCTACACGATTACGCTTGAAGTGGAGAACAGCCGCGGCAAAATCGCCAAGGATATGGTGGCGATCACGCTGGCCGACAAGAATATCGCTCCCGTCTGCTCGATCGACGAACCGGCCGACGGTACCTCTTTCGAGCCGACCGACGCCATCGTCGTGAAGGGTACGGGCAGCGACGAGGACGGCACGATCGCCAAAGCCGTATTGAAGATCAACGACAAGGCCGTGGAATCGGTCGCTGCGGTTCCGTTCGAATACACGTTCACCGACGAACAGAAGAAACCGGGGAACGTGAAGATCACGCTGGAAGTGACCGACAACAACGGCAAGACAGCTGTGGACGAAGTGACGATCGTGATTCTCGGTCAGCAGCGCGAGTTCACCGACACACGCGACGGCAAGGTCTACAAGACTGTAAAACTGGGCGAACAGGAATGGTTCGCCGAGAATCTGGCCTACCTGCCGCAGGTGAATCCGGGAGCGGAAGGTTCGGAAGACAGCGGCAAGGAGAAAGCGCCGATGTATTATGTCTACAACTACTACGGAACCGATGTCTTCGAAGCCAAAGCAACCGACGAATACAAGAAGACCGGCGTACTCTACAACTACTGGGCGACCCTGAACGGCGAAGAGCCGATGGCCGACAAGCTGGCCGTCAGCACCGTCCAAGGTCCGTGCCCTGACGGCTGGCACGTACCGAGCATGGGCGAGTGGTGGACGCTGAGCAAATGGGTAGCCGAGCAGATTCCCGACAGCGAAGGAGTGATGCAGGTCGACAGCGACGGTACGCCTGAAAATTCATCGGAAACGCGTCTTATCAAGAATGTCATCCGCAAACTCAAGACTCCGAACGGATGGAGCGCAATGGCCAGCGGATTTTGGACAGAAGAGTTCCCCGACTGCAACAAACCGGGGACCGATGATTACGGTTTCGGCGGTTATCCCTCCGGTGCTCGTTACTCATCCGATCCGGCATTCTATTACTACGCCAATGAACTGTCGAACACTTATCTCTATTTCTGGGTACCTTATTGGGATGCCGTCACCTTCCCCAGTAATCCCGGAGGCGGCAGCGTCAGTTTCGGCGTCAAATACGAGCTGTCATTCAACCGCGGCGGCACCGAACCCAACAGAGGATATTCGATCCGCTGTGTAAAAGATTGATTACCAAAAACTCACCAAACGATTGAAAGATGAAAAAATATCTGTTTCTGGCAGCCGCGTGTCTGTCGTTCGCCTTTACGGCATGCAACGACGACAATACGCAGGACGAAGGTGAGAACACGGCCCCGACCTGCAAGATAACCGAACCGCTCGAAGGCGAGACCTACGATGCGAACCTCCCGCTTACGATCAAGGGGCGTATCAACGATAAGGAGAACAACGTCTCCGTAGTGAAACTGACCGTCGGCGGCGAAACGGTCGACGAAGAACTCTCTCTGCCGTTTTTCGAATGCACGATCGCACCCGAGAAACTGCAAAAGGGAGCGCTGACCGTCGCTCTTTACGTCGAGGATACCGGCGGCCTGAATGCACAGCATCAGGTGACCGTCAACCTCGAAAAGGATGTCAAACTGATGGTCAGCGACGATGGCAAGGACGAACTGACTTTCGATTACCGGAGCGGCGAGCGCGAAGTGCGCGTCGTTTCGGAGAAGAAATGGACGGTGTCGGTTCCCGAAGGCACGTGGTTCGAATCCTACGATGCGGCCTCGCAGCAGTGGGTCAAGAAATCCTCCATTTCGGGCGAAGGCAATACGGCCATCAAGCTCAGGGCGGGTGCCAACGATCTCTTCGAAGACCGATATGCGGAGTTGAAGATCAGCACGCCGGATGAAACCGGCAAGTTCGTCGTCGGACAAACGGCAAGTCCCAACATGCTCGACCTGATCAAAGACGAGATGCTGCGCATGGCCGCCGAAATCTCGGCGATCATGTACGGAATGGATGCCAACGAAGACGGCAAGGTATCCGCCTACGAAGCCGAACTCGTGCCGGAGGACGGCGTACCCTACGGATTCGACGCCGGAGGGTGGCAGGTGGCTTCCACCAAAGGTATCGAGAACTTCCCGCACTTGCGGCATTTGGATGTCAACACCTCCGACAACCTGACCGAGATCGACCTCAGCGGAAACACCGAACTGATGAGTATCCATGTGCAGAACTGCAACAATTTGAAGACGCTGGATCTTTCGCCCTGTCCCAACCTCATGGAATTGGGCTGCAACTACGATGTTTTCCTTTCGGTGCGTCCGCAGATCGAGAAGATCAAGACGCAAATCCACACCTTGGGAATCTTCAACAGGAAGGCCGACGAAACGCCGTCGCTCGATTTCACGGGATTCAGCAACATGCAGCGCCTCTACGTCAACGACAACGGCCTGACCGAAATCAAACTCGCCGGCTGCAACAAACTATGGCGTTTCATCGCCAACGGCAATGCCTTCGAGGAGATCGACCTGAGCGAAGTGGAACGGTATCCCGGCAACGACTATTTCCTGGATAACAATCCGCATCTCAAACGGATCTATATTTGGAAAGGATACACGCACGATTTCTACAACATGACCTACGACGAGGCTAACAACGTGGAGATCATCGAGAAATAACGCTCTTTCACTCGTTCTCGATTCAGGAGCGGCCTCCCTGTCGGACAACCGGCAAAGGAGGCCGCTCCGTTTTCGATCCGCTGCGACCGACGCACCCTCCTGCCGCAGCGAAAGACGTTTTCCCGGGAAAAGAGTTATCTTTGTCCCGATACAAGCCTTCGGATTATGAAACGCGCACTCCTCTGTTCGGCTTTCGCCGCATTGCTGACCGGCTGCGGCCTCTGCCCGTCACCTCCCTCCGCCGCAACCGGCACGGCCGCCCGCTACCCGATCACAGACGTCGCAACGGCCCCCGCGACGCCGGTCCGGAATCAGGCGAAGTCGGGAACCTGCTGGACCTTCGGCGGGGTGTCGCTCATCGAGAGCGAAGCGATCCGCACCCGACGGTGCACGCTCGATCTCTCGGAGATGTGGGTCGTCCGCCATGCCTACTTCGAAAAAGCCGTCAAGTACGTCCGCACACGCGGTCGTGTCGCTTTCGACCAGGGCGGCGAAATTCAGGACGTGCTGTGGCTGGTCGACCGCTACGGCATCGTGCCTCAATCCCTCTACGAAGGCGGAGCGGCCGACGGCACCTACGACCACGCCTCGCTGGCGAAGGCGATCCGGCGGCTGGCGAAGCGGATCGTCGACAAAAAACTGTATGAAAAGGAGCATTGGCAGCGGATGATCGACGAAGAACTCGATCGGCGGCTGGGTGCGCGTCCCGACCGCTTCGTAATCGACGGGGTTGCCTACACACCGTTTTCCTATGCCGACTCGATCGGCTTCCGGCGGGACGACTACATCGCGTTGACATCCTTCACCCACCACCCTTTTTTCGAACGGTTCGTGCTGGAAATTCCCGACAACTGGGCGGCGCACGCGACACTTAATATTCCGCTCGACTCGCTGATGCGACTGCTCGACAGCGCTCTTGCGGCCGGTTATACGGCAGCATGGGACGCCGATGTCTCGGAGCGGGGTTTCGGTCGACGGGCCGGCATCGCCCTGCTGCCGCAGCAGGAGGGACGCATCACGCTTCCCGCACCGGAGATCGTCGTGGACCAGCCGCTCCGCCAGCGGATGTTCGACACGCAGGCCACGACCGACGACCACGTCATGCACATCGTCGGCACGGCCGTCGATTCGCTCGGCAACAGCTATTACAAGGTGAAAAACTCTTGGGGCGAGCGGGCGGGACGCCACGGCTACTGGTATGCGTCGCCCGCCTATGTCGCAGGCAAAACCATCGAATTAGTACTCCCCCGCGCCGCTCTGGGCGTCGATCCAGGCGATGACGCCTTCCGTATCGAACGGTGAGAACCACCGAATCTCCGCATCGCGGCGAAACCATGTGAGCTGCCGCTTGGCATACCGACGTGAATTGCGTTTGATGAGCGTTATGGCTTCGTCGCGCGTAACCGTTCCGTCGAAATAATCGAAGAACTCCCTATACCCTACCGTTTGCAGTGCATTGAGGCTGCGGTAGGGCAACATCCGCCGCGCCTCCTCCTCCAACCCCGCCTCCAACATGGCGTCGACCCGCCGGTCGATGCGGGCGTACAGCTCCTCGCGCGGAAGCGTCACGCCGATCTTCACGATGTCGAACGGGCGTTGCTTGCGCAGTCCGGTACGCTGCGACGAAAAGGGTCTGCCGGTTTGCAGACAGACCTCTACGGCACGCAGCACACGTGCGGGATTCCGCAAGTCGACCTCCCCGTAATAGACCGGATCGAGCCTCTTCAACCGTTCGGCCAGCGCCTCCACCCCTTCGGTTTCGAGCTGCCGCAGCAACTCCCTGCGAAGCGCCCCGTCCGCCTGCGGCAGATCGTCCATCCCTTCGCACAACGCCCGCACGTAGAGTCCCGACCCGCCGACGGCGACGACCCGCCGACCTCTCCGGAAGAGGGCTTCGAGCAGTTGCAATGCCGACGATTCGAATGCGCCGCAATTGAACTCCTGCGTAATGTTATGCGACGCAATGAAATGATGCTCAACGGCATGAAGTTGATCGGAGGAAGGTTGTGCGGTACCGATCGGCAACTCCCGGTAAATCTGCCGGGAATCGGTCGAAAGAATCGGTGCGCCGTAGTGGCCGGCGATACGGACGCTCAGATCCGTTTTTCCCGCTCCGGTAGGGCCGACGATCACGATCAGTTGCGACCTACTCATCGTCCAAACTGTCGTCGCCCTCGAATTCGCCGAAATCGTCCATCATCTGCTCGAAGATCGAGCCGTCGTCCTCGTTCGCCGCAGGATCGTACTGGTCGGGAGCCGGAGCATGTTCGAATGCCACGCGCGGATACTCCATCGTCGGCTCGGGCTTCTTCGCTTCGGTCAATTCGAGGTAAAGGGCCCTGTTGTTCAACTGATCGAAGAGATAGATCAATCGTTCCCTGTTGTGGTGAAGCAGTTGACCGAGCGATACGTTCTCCATCGGAATGCTTTCGGGGTCTCCCATGTCGAGCAGCGTATATTCCTGCAATCGCTCCCATTGCCCGTCGGCCGTAAAGAACGAAGTCATGCACGCTTCATAACCGAGAATCCGCACGAGGAATTCGTGAAAACCGCGCAACGTCATATCGTAGGGCACTTCGAGATCGCGGACGAAATTATCATTTTCGTCGCTCAACATACGGAATTTGAATACCATCGACATATTCTCTGAATCTTTAAGATCGGGAAGAATTTCGCCCGCCTCGGAACCGAACCGCCCTCGGCGAAGATTTATCCCATAGCAAAGATACGAATAAGCGAGGGCAATGTCAAATTTATTTGAACATTGCCGAGCGGGAGTATCTTCGGCGCAGCCAAAGATACGAAAAGTCGAGCGCAGAAACAAGCGTCAGCTTGATTATGCCGAGACGAAGTATCTTCGGCGCAGCCAAAGATACGTATAAGTGAGGGCAAATGCAAACTCGTTTGCGATTTGCCGAGCGAAAGCATCTAAGGCGTAGCCGAAGATTAGGGAATAATCCGGAATCGCCCTCTCACGATGTTTTTCCGGATCAGATCGTACCGAGAAACCGCATCGTATCCACGTCGTCGGCATAATCGGTCAAACCGGGATGCTGCGCCCGCCCGAAAGCGACGCGGCGGGAGTGCCGCACACACTGCGAAACGACGCATTGCAACCGATCGTCATGGGCCGCCAACCACGCTTCCACATCGGCAAGCGAGTCGTAAAACGTATAGTGGATGCGGCTGAGCGCCGTCGGAAACGACCGATCTTCGCACAATACCGCCCCGTCCAGGTCGACGAACGGCATTCGGCGCATCCGCAGAAGGGCGCGTTCCCGAAGATAATTGCGGCGATATTTTTCATTGAGCGCCGTGCAACGCAACTCCGGCATATACCCGCGCGGCAGAAACAGCAACGACACGTTGCGGCATCCCAGCCCCGAATAGGCGAAAATATCCTCTTCCAGGCCGCTCAGCTCCGCCGCCGTCTCCCTGCCCGACAAGACCGCGACCGACTGCCGGCTTCCGCGCAACAACGACGGAATGCCGCCGAACAGCATCCGAAAATAGCGGTTCGCGTTGTCGCTTCCGGTTGCGATGACTGCATCCGGTCGCTCACCCCGCTCTGCCATCCGAAGAGGAATAGCCGGATCGATCGTTCTCAGCAAATCAACGACATAACCGATCAGAACGGTATCTTTACTCGAAGGTTTGACCCTGCACGCATGCCCGCTCGCGAGCACGCACAACAGATCGAAAAAACCGACCAGCGGAATATTGCCGGCCATAACCACCAATACCCGCTTCGGCGTCCGCACCGGAGGATATGCGCCCGCCCACGCTTCGAGCCGTTGCCGTTCGAGCATCTCGCAGCGAATAGCCTTCACGGCCCGGATGATCTCCTGCGGCAGAAACCACGGATTTTCGACTGCGGCACGGCGAACGACCTCCACCGTATCCGGCGTCTTTCCGAACACCGCCAGCCGATGCCCCAACGCTGAGAATATGTCGATCATACGGTTCATGCTCCGGCAAAGATACGGATAAGCGAGAGCAAAAGCAAACGCAGTTTGTGTTTTTCCGAGCGGGAGCATCTCCGGTGCAGCCAAAGATGCGAATAAGCGAGTGCAATGTCAAATTTATTTGAACATTACCGAACGAGAGTATCTTCGACGAAGTCAAAGATGCGAATAAGTTGCAAGCAAAAATAAACCTCTGTCTGCATTTTACCAGCACACCACGTCCGAAGTACAGCCAAGTATGACGAAAAATCGGATCTTCTGTTGCTCCGAATTTGGAAATCCGTTTTTTTTGTCTATCTTTGCAAACGCAATCTCTCGAAAGAAGATCGCACATTTTGCGGAAATAGCTCAGTTGGTAGAGCGCAACCTTGCCAAGGTTGAGGTCGCGGGTCCGAGTCCCGTTTTCCGCTCTAGATAAGCGAGTGATAATCAATGAATTATCGCTCGTTTTTCTTTTTGTGGATATGAAATGAAACTCCCTGTAATGCCTTTTTCGCGCCGTTTTCCGAAGAATGTTTTACCATTTGTTTAACCATGTTTTACGGCGGTAAAACACCGCTCGCACCTGTCTGCATAATGCCGCAACATTATGAGTGTCAGCATCAATTCCTTTTACAGAAAAGCCCGCATCAATCAAAACCGCACCACGAAATATTTACCAGCGTTTTACCGTCGATCGCCGCAGCCGCTATGTAAGTACGGGAATCAGCATCCCCGCCGACGATCGGGATTTCGACATCCCAACGCTTAAAATACAGAATCCCGCCGTTCAGCTGCGAATCTACGAACGAATCGAGAAATACGCCAAGCGCATCGAACGGCTCGAAGCGTTGGAGGTTCCCGCGCAACGCTCGGCAACGTGCCGGAAACCGACGGCCGGAGGGTTTATTGTATGATCGCCGAGTATTTCCGCCGCACGATTGCACTGTCGGAATCGGTGGGAAAAATCGGGTCGGCGTCGAAACACCAAGTCTCGTTTTCAATCCCGCAACAATTCCGCTCGACCAATATCCGTTTCGACGAAATTACGGTCGGCTACCTGCATGATCTCGAATGCTCCTGCCCCCGAATGGAAACAAGAGCAACTCGACAGCCTCGAAATTCGACGTGCCGAAAGCCGTTCGCAACAAAGCGTTCACCGAGGGGATTTCACCACGCCGTACACATTCAAAAGTCGGCGGAGAGGTCATACTCCAATAAAATTACGAACCTTCGCAAAAGGAGGCAACCGCAAGTCCATCGGATCAGACTTTTCGAACGGTATTTCCATTGTTTTCGTCTCCCGCAGATACCATGCTTGCTTCGTCCGGCTACCGCACAATTCCGTTCGCATCCTCTCTGACGCAGCGGACAGCAAGGGCGAAACTCCGGGCATAGGGTCCTTCGTAGACGAACTCCGGCCGATAGCCTGTGCTACTGTACCCGGTAACCGTCAAATCGTCCGAATTGCAGGAGGTGCCGACGGAGATCTCCTGCACGAATTCCAGCGTGGCGCTCCAAATCGATGCCGCATAACTGAACTGGTAAAGCCCCGAAGCCCCTTCCGTATATCCCAGAATACCGATCTGTTTACCCGAAGCGTCCATTTTCGAGAAACGCGAACCCGCATAGGGATACCAAGCTTTCACCGAACGCTGCGAATCGATGTAGAGCCACACGCCCTCTGTCGTATACGATTCGACATCGTTTCCCGTGAACTTCAAAGGGGCGATCAGGGGGATGCGGTACCCTGCCGGACAGGGATCGAAGGCGCTTTTCGAGAGCAGAACGGTCGCGGCGCCCACGGCCTCCTTCTCGAAATAGGTGCCCCAGAGACGGTCGTTCCGATGCCCCGGAACATCGCTGCGCAGCCATGTCTGATTGGGGTTCGATATATCCTTCTCATCGGCATAGGAGATGTAGGTCGCCGGATGCGAGAGCGTGAACTCCACGGTGCCGTTGTAGAGATAATCCCCCGACTTGCGGCCGATCTGGGCATTCCATACCGGATCGATGGTATACCCCTCGCAACTGGGCCACGAGTGCATGTCCAGCGTATTGCCCTCGGGGCCGTACACGGTCGTAGCGTTCGAGAAGGGGTCCTTGCGCCCCCACTGGTAGAGACACGAACGGGACTTGTCGCCGGAACCCGTCGGATCGTTCGCCCCCAGATTCCGGTCCATCATGCGGTAGATAAGCGTCTGCTCTCCCTCCTGCCGTTCGTAGTCCTGATCCTTGGCGAAGAGTTCGTCGGTCACTACCCAGATATGCCAGCTCCATTTCACGAGACCCGTCGCCGGATCGAGATAGCCGATGACCGCATTGCCTCCCGTACGGGCCATCGTCTTGTCGACGGTGAAAACCATGTAGTCGTTCGTGTCGAGCAGCAGGTCGTCCCAATAGACCGTTCCCGACTGGACGGGCGATTTGGCCGGAAAGCAGAAGAGTCCGTCGGGATGCGCCGCCAGCATCGACGGAGTGATCACATAGCAATTGGCGAGATTGGCGTCGCTGCCGCCCGTCAGATCGTACCCGCTCGGGGATTCGGCCTGGCGGTTCGCATGCAGGAGCAGCCTCGGCGTGTCCTGCCAGATCAGGGCGTTGTCGGCGATGTATTCGAACACTTTCTCCCCGCCGCCGGCGCGGAAGGTTACGAACTGCCCCCGCGCCGCATTGAAGGGTTTCGAGGTCAGGGTGCCCATGTACCGGTTGCGAGTATCTATGAAGGTCAGTTTGCACCCCTTCGCGAAATTCTGCGGAGGCAGGGCGATGTAGAACTCCGTGAATTCGCTCTGCGAGAGCAGACTGCCGTTCGTCTCACCCTCCGGCTGGTCGGGGTCGGTCAGATCGAGCGCCACGGCCGAATAGGTCTGTTCCGAAGCATCGACGCTCAGAACAGGGTCGCCGGTACGGATATTCAGCGACGCATCGTCCGCCGCGGCGACCGCAACCCGGATGCCTTCGCCGGCGAGCACCTCGCCGTCGTTGCCTTGCAGAATGACCGATTTGAGATAGGTATCTCCCGCAAGGGTTGCGGAGGCGCGTACCCGTACCCGGATGTAGGCACACATCTGTCTGAATGAGAGACTGTGCGCGCCCGTCGGAGAGTATGCGAGCATAGGGAAGAAATCCGGCTGGATGCCGATCCGGTTCTCGCCGTATCCGGGCGAACTATAACGTTGCAGGAAATTCATCTTCCCCGAGAGGGACGTTCCCTCGCGTCCCAACAACTCGCTGTAAGGATAGAAAGCGAGATAGGAGGCTGCGTCCGCAATCGTCTCGCCTTCGAATACGGCGTTCGTACCGTCAAGTTCCTTGACGGTGAAAACGGCCGCCTGCGTTTCGTCACCGGCGAAGACGCCGATCCGGTCGGAGGATTCCCATTCGGCGAGAATGCCGTCGGTACCCCACTCTCCGACGACGCGTGTCCCCTCCCGTTCCGAAATGGAAGCGTCGAACAGACAAACGCCGTACTGCCCCTGCGAGGTCGAAAGTTCCTCTTGTATACTGTCGGCGACGCAGGAGACGAAAAATGCAGCGACGGGGAGTAGATATAAGATTTTTCTCATAGCTGTGTTTTTTAAATTACCAATCCACCTCTTCTCCGGGGGTGATCTCCTCGGTCGAGGTATCCATCGATGCCGCGAATCCTCGCTCTATGGCCGTGTCGCAAAGCGACAGTTCCGGTGTTTCGTAAATTCGTTTTTCTTCCATGTTTATTTCGATTTAAGCAGTCAGTTCGAGGTCGTCCAAACCCCGAGGTATTCGGGTAGCAATAAAAAAGCCAAAATCTCCGTTTCGCACATCATGCAGAGATTTTGGCCAGAATATCCGCAATGGCCCCTCCGAACAGCACATCGTTCGTGATCGGTTACCGGAGCATTTTCGTAAAGATACGGATTATTTTTCGAATACATGCATTTTGTCGGACAAATTCGTTTTTTCCACCGAAATACCCGTTTCCAAGCGTTCTGCGGTCTGAGCTCGCAGACGTCGGATCGGGAATGCGCTCCTACGTCCGTTTCCTGCAAGTCAGTATAGCCGACATACCAAAGACAAGGGCGAAACCGGCCAGCGCCGCATAATCGCCCCACAGTTCCCCGAGCGCCGTACCTTTGAGATAGACCGCACGCATGATCCCGATGAAATAACGGGGCGGGAGAAGCCGCGTGATCGCCTGCGCCCAGCCGGGCATCGACGCGATCGGAGTAATCAGTCCGCTCATCAGCACGAAGATCATCACGAAGAAAAACATCACGAACATCGTCTGCTGCATCGTATCGGATCGATTGGCGATCGCCACGCCCAGTCCCGACATCGTGACGATGAAGAGTGCGGCGGCCAGATAGACCGCACCGACCGCGCCGACGGGCGTCAGTCCGTAGACGAGCCATGCCAGCGACATGGCGACCGTCAGCACGGCCAGACCGATGATCCAATAGGGAATCAGTTTGGCCAGCGTGAAGGTCAGGCGGCCGACGGGCGTGACGTTGATCTGCTCGATCGTCCCGCGCTCCTTCTCTCCCACCAGATTGAGTGCAGGCAGGAAGCCGCACAGCATGATAAGCAGCATGATCATCAACGCAGGGATCATGTAGGCACGGTAGTCGAGCGTCGGGTTGTAGCGGTTCTGCACCGTAATCAGATCGGGCGACGGTGCGACACCCTCTTCTGCGAGCAGTTCGGCGAGGGTTCCCATGACGGTCTGCACCATATACTGCGAACCGAGACTCCCCTTCAACGCATTCACGCCGTTGGCCGTGATGCTCACCCTGCGGGGCGACCGTTCCGCGATCGAACGTTCGAAATCGTCGGGAATCTCGACGATCACGTCGACATCGCCCCGCTCCAGCGCTGCCAGCGAAGCGCCGTAATGTTCCGTGACACCGTAGAGCCGGAAATAGTCCGAGGCTCCGATCTTCCCGACGAGCCGCCGCGAAGCGGTCGAGCGGTCGTTGTCGACCACCGAGACGCCGACATGACGGACATCCATCGTCGTGATCCACGGAATGACGAGCATCACCATCATCGGAAAGGCGACCGCCATTTTCAGCAGGAACGGATTGCGGAAGAACTGCCGGAACTCCTTGTCGAGTAAAACGAGTAGTGTTCGCATCGTTATTCGAGTTTATCGTTGAACTTTCCGAGCGCCACGCTGATCAGCGCACCGGTCATGACGGCCAGGACGGCGAACTCTTTCAGCACGGCAGCGAAGGGCAACCCCTCGACCATCAGTTTGCGCACGGCCTCGATATACCAGCGGGCGGGAACGATACAGGAGATTCCCTGCAAAACGCCGGGCATGTTCTCGATCGGGAAGACCATCCCCGAGAGCATGATGAGCGGCAAGATCAGCAACATGCCCGAAATGAGCATCGCCGTCACCTGGCTGTCGGCCATCGTCGAGATGAAGAGCCCCAGTGCGAGCGCCAGGACGAGATAGAGCAGCGACAGCCCCACCAGTCCCACGACGCTGCCCGACATCGGCACGCCCAGCACGAAACGCGCCAGCAGCAGGATCGTCGCCAGGTTGACGCACGACAGCAGAAAGTAGGGAATCATCTTGGCCACGACGATCCGCAGCGGCCGTACGGGCGACACGAGCAGCACCTCCATGGTTCCGGTCTCCTTCTCTCGGACGATCGACACGGAGGTCATCATGGCGCATATCAACATGAATATCAACCCCATGAGTCCCGGCACGAAGTTGTAGGAGCTCTTCATCTGCGGATTGTAAAGCAGATGCAGTTCGGGCGTCGGCGCGCCGCCCGTCCCCTCCGCCAGCAGGACGCTTCGCAGGTACCCTGCGCCGGAGGAGGCGTCGTTGGGATTCGAGGCATCGAAAATCAACTGGATCGCCGCACCGTCCGGCTCGCCGGAACCGGCCGTCCGCCGGTCGTAGTCGTCGGCGAAGACGACCACGGCCCCGACTTCTCCCGTGCGCAGTACTTCGTCCGCCTCGTCCTGGCGGATGTACCCTCCGAAAGTGAAATAGGGATTGGCCGCGATGCGCTCCACCTGCCGGCGCACCGCTTCGGTCGGATGGGACGCGACGACGGCGAAGTCGATGTTGTTGACCTCGACCGAAATGGCGAAGCCGAACAGCAGCAGCTGCACCACGGGCATCAGTAGCACGATGAGCATCGTGCGCCGGTCGCGCAGGATGTGCAGCGTCTCCTTTCGGACGAACGAGAAGAATCCTTTCATCTTATTCCGAGCGTTTGGCCGTGCGGGCCAGGATGCGGAACACCTCGTCCATCGACCCTGCGGCATATTGTTCTTTCAATTCGGCCGGAGTTCCCAGCGCGCGGATCCGCCCGTCGACCATGATCGACACCCGCGAGCAGTACTCTGCCTCGTCCATGTAGTGCGTGGTAACGAAGACCGTCGTCCCCGCGGCGGCCGTCTCGTAGATCATCTCCCAGAATTGACGGCGCGTCAGCGGATCGACACCGCCCGTCGGTTCGTCGAGGAAGACGATTTCGGGACGGTGGAGTGTCGCCACCGAGAAGGCGAGCTTCTGCTTCCAGCCCAGCGGCAGGGAACCTACCGGCGTATCGGCCTCCGAGCGGAAATCGAGGCGATGCAGCAGCTCGACGGTGCGGCGCAGCATCTGCATCCGTCGAAGACCGTAGATTCCGGCAAAAAGCCGGATATTTTCCCGCACCGTGAGGTCGTCGTAGAGCGAGAAGCGCTGGCTCATGTAGCCGATGCGGCGTTTGATCCGCTCTCCTTCGCGCATCACGTCGTAACCGGCGACCGTACCGCTTCCCGACGTGGGATAGCTCAATCCGCACAACATCCGCATGGCGGTGGTCTTTCCGGCGCCGTTGGCGCCGAGGAATCCGAAGATTTCGCCCCGCGCCACATCGAACGAAATGCGGTCTACGGCGGTAAAGTCGCCGAACCGCTTGCTCAGCTCCCTGACGGATATGATCGGTTCACGCATGGCGCATCAGTTTTATGAACACGTCTTCGATTCCCGCCCCGACCGGTCGGAGCGTCACACGGCGGAATCCCCGCGCGGTGGTCTCGCGGACGAAGCGTCCGGCGTCGAACCCCTCGCCCGCGATCAGGTGGTGCGTCTGGCCGAAGGGGTAACACTCCTTCACGTCGGCATGGCGGCGCGCTTCGAGCAGCAGGCCGTACATATCGTCGCCCGCAAGCGCGTAGAGCGGCTCGTCGAACCGCCCGACGACGCCCTGCGGCGTGTCGACGGCCAGGATCTTCCCGCCATCGCACAGCGCCACGCGGTCGCAGCGCACCGCTTCGTCCATGTAGGGCGTCGAAACGAGCATCGAAATCCCCTTGCCTTTCAACTCGGAGAGCATATCCCAGAACTCGCTGCGCGACACAGCGTCCACGCCCGTCGTCGGCTCGTCGAGAAGGAGCACCGCGGGCCAGTGGATCAGCGCGCAGCAGAGTGCGAGCTTCTGCTTCATACCGCCGGAAAGCTTTCCCGCACGGCGTGCGCGGAACGGTTCGATCTGGCGATAGATCGGCGCGACCAGATCGTAGTTCTCCGCGATCTCCACCCCGAACAGCGCCGCGAAGAAAGCGAGATTCTCCCCCACCGACAAGTCGGGATAGAGCGAAAACCGTCCGGGCATGTAGCCTACCCGCTCGCGGATGCGCTTGTAGTCGGCCACGATATCCAGCCCGTCGACCGAGGCGGTGCCGCCGTCGGGTGCGACGAGCGTCGCAAGCAGCCGGAAAAGCGTCGTCTTGCCGGCTCCGTCGGGACCGATCAGGCCGAACAGCTCGCCCCGCCCGACCTCGAACGACACCTCGTCGAGCGCCGTGAGGGTACCGTAACGTTTGGTCAGGGCGTGAATCTCTATGGCATTCCGCATCGTCGTCGCACTTAGAGTTTCACCTCTCCGTAAAGGCCGATCTTCAACCGGCCGTCGTTCTCGACGGCGATCTTCGCCGCATAGACCAGTCCGGCCCGCGAATTGCGGGTCTGAACGGTTTTGGGAGTGAATTCGCTCTCGGAGGCGATCCACACGATGCGTCCCGGATAGTCGAGCTGCCGCTCCCCGCCGAAATCGGCCGTCACCGTCACCTCCTGGCCCAGACGCAGGTCGGCCAACTGATCCGACGTGAAATAGGCCCGCAAGTAGATGCGGTCGAGGTCGGCGACCTTCATCAACGGCCGACCGACGGAGGCCAGTTCGCCCGCCTCGGCATATTTGGCCAGCACCGTTCCCGTCACGGGCGACGCGATGCGGCACTTGGCGAGCCGGTCTTCGACCTGCGCGATCTGCAACTCGATGGCCGACGAATTCTCGTCGATCGACACGGCATTGTTTTCCAGCGTCGACAACAGCGCGTCCAACTGCCCGCCGAGCACCTTCAACTGCGCGTCGATGTCGTCGAGCTGTTTGGTCGTGGCCGCACCGTCCTTCAACAGGTTCTCCACGCGGCGGCGTTCGGTCTGCTGTTTGGCGATCTGCTCGCGCAGCGACGCGGCCTGTTTCCCGATGTCGGGACGGCCGCTCCGCACCGAAGCGCGCTGACGTTCCAGCTGCAATTTCTGCAAATAGAGCTGTACGGTGTCGATGGCACCGACCTGCCTGCCGGCTCGGAGCACGTCACCCTCTTCGGCGTCGAAGCGGAGGATACGCCCGGCAGCTTCGGCCGACACGACGATCTCCGTGGCTTCGAACGTCCCCGTGGCATCGAAATCCCCGTCGCCCCCGCAGGAGGCTGCCAACAGCGGGATCGCACCGTAAATAATGAATCGTTTCATGGTCTTATCGGTTTATCGTATGTTTCAATTCATAGATCGTCTTCACCAACTCGATCTCCCGCGCCGACCGTGCCGTGGCGGCCGTCGCCTCCTCGGTGATCTTGCGCAGCAGGTCGTTGGTATCGATCACCCCGTTGCGGAGCTTCGATTCTGCGGCTTCGCGCACCGCACGGCGCAGCTGCACGATGCGGTCGTCGTCGGCCAGCTCGCGGCGCAG
>ERZ824575.829-NODE-829-length-34986-cov-5.643154_pt1 | contig 34986 bp, 34 predicted proteins | sample MGYA00519470_ERZ824575 | MGnify/ENA primary metagenome ERZ824575 (study PRJEB31778, sample SAMEA3449170) | human gut metagenome | biome: human gut; feature: human-associated habitat; material: faeces | place: United Kingdom | collected 2010/2012 ...
CTCGTAGGCATGGAGCAGCTCCTGACGGAAGATTTGGTTGGTGAGCGTGGACTTGATCTGCCGTATCCCATCTTTGGACAGGTATGCCTGATTCGGCTTTGCCGACCACGCCATCATGTGGACATGGGGATGATTTCCTTCGTCATGGAACGCCGCGTACCAGCGAAAATCCTCCGGCGGGATCTTCATCGCCGCGGCGATGTCGTTGCGGTGGGTGCGGAGCAATGTGCGCCATGCGTCCGCATGGTCATACCCAAGCCGCTCCGCGTCCTCCCGGTGGAGGGAGATGATGTGCGTCCACACGTTGCCGGTGTAGTGTTCCAGCTCGTCCATGGCCGCGTCCAGTGACACATGATCCGCGTCGCCGAACAGGCCGTGACTGCCCAACCGTTCCGCCCTCGGACGCAGGGCGATGTACTTGGCGTAGCCCTCGGTGGCCTGTATACGGTTCCAGTTTTGCTCCAAGGCCAGCGTGATGAAGGACGAGGCGTTGGCTTTGGTGGGCGCGGCTTTGTAGTCGTTGTACTCCAATAGTTCTTTCGTGTCTGGGAAGTCTTTCACCAGCTTTTGGATGAGTTGCTCCTGCTTGCGTGTAGGTGGACGGTCATCCGGGATGATCTCCACACGCTCCCGCGTCGCGATGTACTTGAGATACCCACCGGCGTTTTGCCCAGCGCCGCACTTGATGTACGGGCTTTTGACGATCAGCCTTGCCATGCTTCGCTCTCCAGCTCACGGAGCTTCTGTTCCAACCGCAGCTGACCGTTGGTGCGCTTGACGGCGGCGATGCTCTTGGCCCGTTCCTGCCGCAGCACTTCCTCGCTCACATTGAGGCTTTGCAGCAGGATGGACATTGCCATGTCCATCTCCACCGCCTGCTTGTAGAGCAGCGACGCGATGCGATCCTCGAAGAGCTTCAGCCGACTGTCGATGGCGGATTGCACCGCACGGGGCAGCGTGGTGCTTTCGCCTGCGGCGAGCATATCCGCGTAGCAGTTCACCGCCTTTTCGATGAACTCGTTTTTGCTGCGGCAGTTATCTACCTGATACCACCGCTCTATTTTTTGCTTGGTTTCCGGCTCCGGCCGGTAGGTCAAGCGGTCCTTGTTATCGCTCATAAAATGTCTTCTTTCTTACTGAGACGCCGCCGAAAAGCCTGTATTCATCGGCTTTTCACGGACGTTAGACGCCAATCGTACAAAAAATCTTCCGAATAGACGCCACAACCGCCTGCGTTGAAACCCCCGTCAACTGCCCGCACTGCGGGCAGAAGTGATTGGGCAGAGCGTCGGTTCCGACGCCAACCCTTTATCCTGCTTCTCGTCGACGCAAGCTCCATATCACTCGTTTCCGCCGAAAGCGGCGAAAACTCGATCATTCCGCTGCGGCTCCTCTTCCCACCGAACCCGCTTCGCTGGGCTTCGGCGGGAGCCCTGTTTTGTCCTCCGCAGAGCCGAGAAAGCACCGAAAATCCGCCCAGAAACGGCTCTGAATCTTTCTCCGGGGCAGGGACGCTGCCCCACCTCGAAGGAGGCCACACAGCGGCTCACAGGGGCGAACACGGTGGTTCTTCAGCCTGTGCCGCCAGCTTCTGCTGTGCGCGGTGACGCTCAGCGGTCATCTCCGCGAGGTGCAGTTGGTGTTGATTGTGCTGCGCCAGTACCTGCTCCACCGGCAGGATCGTGTAGAGCAGTGAGCCATTCCGTTTGCGTCCGTCCTTCAGCGTGATGGTGGTTCGCTCTGTGCGGATGAGACCCTTTTCCTCCAGCGACCGCACATATTTGCACACCGTGTTGCGGCTCATACCCACCGCATTACCGATGGTACGGTAGCTGGGGTAGCACTGGTAGGTCTTGCGATCCTCGCAGAACAGCAGGAACGAGTACACGGCGATCTCACCGGGTGACAGGCCCAGTTGGCAGATGACCTTCGGCACGGGGTAATAGTTTTTGACAGGGTCTGGCTTCTGCCACGGCAGGGTGTGGGTCATCTTACACCGCCTGTCTGCGCCTCTACCCACTGGCAGAACTTTTCTTTCGGGACAACGATGCGGCTGCCCACACGCAGAGCGGGGAAACTCGCTTCGTGCATCAGCTCATAGGCGCTGGAGATGGAGATGCCCAGCACCTTTGCCACCATTTCCGCGTTGAGGAATAGCGGCATCTGGTCGTAGGTGGTATAGTCAGATTGTTTCATGAGATACTCCTCGTTTCAAATTCAGAGAAAAAGAACTTGCGTTTCGGAGGTCTCTCTGTTAGACTGTTTGCAGATGGTGTCTGCGTTTTCCGAAGCGCGGCGTGCCGCTGAGCTGCTGCAACAGTTCAGCGGCTTTTCCTTTTTGTCAGGACAATATACGGCTCTCACCCCTTTCTGCTTTAGGTCTGCCATGCACCATACCCGTTCCTGCCCCACTTTTTCTGCGCGGCGTATATCTCTGCCTTGGTACGCTCGACTGCTCGGCTACAGCGTCGTGGCGTACTTCCCCGGCGAGTATCTTCTCTGGTGATGGGTATGTAGTTGTGAAGGTGCATCGGAAGGTCTTTCCTTCTTCGTGCCCCATGGTACAATAAGTCTGACACAAAATACATCATGAAGTGATCTTTTTTGCTGGGAGGTGTCGATGTGACTTCTGCAATTCCAAGCTTTGATCTGTGCACGACAGAAGACAGCGGCTTCATGCCGGTTTTGATCTGCGATGACGGAACGCAGATCGAGCTGCCGCCCCACTCGGCGGCAGAGCTTCTTCTGGCTGCCGCTGAGATCGATCTCACGACATACACCGATGCAGTCCGCCATTTACGGGAGACACATCCGCTGTTTGAAGAGAAACTGGACATCAGTGTTTTGGAGTACCGCGACTTTCTTTCACAGGCACTGGAGCTGCCCGAACAGCTCCGCCATACAGCTCCCGTAGGCTGGTTAGACGCCCGTGTACATCTGCGAGCTGCCCTTCAGCAGCCTGACGACGGCTCCGCTTCGTTCTTGCTCTACTCCGGCCAACGCATCTTGCAGGCAATAGAACGTCCTGTTCTTTTGCAGGTCCGGCTCCGCAATATCTTTGAGATGATCTTCGACAACATGGATATTTCAACGCCGCACCGCCAGTGGGAATATCTGCACGCTGTATACCCTGATGTTGCGCAGCAATGTGACCCAATTCATCGGAAAGAGGTGACGGGGCCTTTCAGGTTTAGCGCAGTGAACGGCTGGAACTACTATCTGACGATCCTGTCGCTGTATTTCGCGCAGGAGACCCAGCGCATCACGCGATGCGTACACTGTTGGGAATATTTCATTCCGCCCACGAGGAAGCGAACACTGTACTGTGATCGCAGGTACGATGGGCAGACCTGTAAGCGTCGGGGTGCTAACCTCATGCGGCATGAACGGGATGAGCAGGATGAAGCGCTTTTCATCTACCGGCAGCTTCGGGATCGAATGTATGCGCGAATGCAGCGATACGATACGGCTATACCGGAAAAACGAGGTCGGCTGCTGGTCTTCAGCGCGTCGGACTTTAAGGCTTGGATGGACAATGCCAGCAAAGCCCATCGTGAATACACCGGCGGCAAGATCGATTCCTCAGAATTTCTAAGGCGTATTGATACTTGGCAGGAATTGAGCAGCTACGATGTGAAAGCCATGCCCCTTGTTGTGGATACGACCGTTTGGCAGCAGCGTGTAGCAGCAGATATGGATCACGCGCCCGCCGACAGCTTTCCGGAACAGGTCATGTTTCTTAATCTTCCCACAGATGGCAGCCCTGCTCAGTGGGAGATGAAAACGCGAGACCAGCTGCGGCGTGAGGCACAGAAGGGACATCAGTCCTTGCGGGACAAGTATACACAGAAAGAAAAGCAGAACTGACATCCGTCAGTTCTGCTTTTCTTTGTCTACACCGGCGCAGGTTTTGCACCGCTTAACCGTCGTAGAGGACGTAGATCAGCAGACTGCCGCCATCCTCCACGATGTAGACATTGCAGCGGAAACCGGCGTCCGCGATGGTATCCATGCCCGCCTGCATCATGAGTTGGCGGAAGGTGAAGTCTACCATGTCTCGCGCCTTGGCTTCCAGTGTTTCCTGCGAGGCATCCAACGGTACTGCGGCTGGGAAGCGGTAGACGCTGTTATCCAGTGCCAGACTTGTGTCCGTGGTGACACCGTATTGTGTGGACGCATAGGCGTTGGCAACGTCGATGGCCGCTTGACGGTCTGTGGGTGCAGATGGTGTGGGTATCGGTTCAGGTTCTTGTGTAGGCTCTGACTCAACATATTCTGTTTTGGCGTGGACGGTCTCGGAGGGAATTTCCTCTGGTGATCCCTCAATCGGTTCAGGGGTATCAGCGGTTTGCGGCGTGATTTCCTCCTGATGGGTATTTTCTTTTTGTGGTTGCTCCTGCGTTGTAATCGGTACTGCGTGCGGTTCATGCGCTGTCGTTGTTGGCTCAGGTGTCGGTTGTGGCTGCCGTGTTTCTTCCTGCACCGCCGGTGATAGCGTCAATGGCGTTTCTGTTGGGCTGCTTTGCACCTGTCCACAGGCCGTGAGCAGCAGCGCCGCGCTGATTGTCAGTAATGTGATCTTAGTTTTCATCTTCATCCTCCTCCATTGCGCAAAGAACGGCCAGAGCTTCCTCTGACCGTTCTTTTTGGTGTTGTTGTGATTCGGTTGTCAGGTCAAGTGCCAGCCGAAGGCCGCAGGCAAAGCTGTCCAGTTCGGCACGCTCCATCACAGGCCCTTTGTGTCAACGACCTTCAGTACCAGCTTTCGTTCCGGCTTCGACAGCCGCGACATCAACTGCCGAAACACGTCATCGTAATCGCTTTTCAGTTCCGGCATGACCGCCCTAGTGTAGAATTTTCGGTGCAGGTCCTTCAAGGTCTCGTACATGATTCTCACCTCCTGCGACAAACAAGTATCACAGAAGTGGAAGGAAGTCAACGGGAAAGAATTACGATGTCACCCAAAATCGCGCCGTACACGCATCACAGCAAAAATGAATTCAGTTTTTGTGGTGCGGGGTTCTTGCCGTCCGTGCTGCGTGACCACGTTTTGACCGTCTGGGCTTCCAAAAACTGCACCAGCGGCATCAAGTCCTCTTGTTCGTCATAGGTTTGCAGCACGTCATAATACGGTTGTCTTGATTCTTCAATATTTGCAAGGGCGATGCGGCGTTCATTTGACTGCAAACAACGTTTCCCGGTTAGCACGGTATTCCCGCAGCCTCCGATAGAACGTGGCCTCCGACAGCCCGGCGGCCCGTAACACATTGCACAGCAAATATGTTGCGTTTTAGCCTCGACTTTTACAACCGCCTAAGACATCTATTTAACAATCTGATATCTCAAGCGGGATAATCTCATGTTTCAGTACATCAATCAGCCCCTTGTCGGTTAGACCGAGCTCCGGGACGGTAGGCAATGAAATGAAGCTCAGTGCCATGAACGGCGCGTCCATCTGGTTTCCGAGACTGCGCGCAGAGTCGTTCAGTCGATCGATTTCCTTCATCACTGTCTCTGCCGGCTGATCGCTCATCAGGCCGCCCAACACCAGTGGCATGGAATCGATAATCGTTCCATTTTTCGCCACTGCGCCGCCGCCATGGAGGCGAGCAATCTCATTGACCGCCACAGCCATATCCTCGTCATTACAGCCCACACAGACAATGTTATGGTGATCGTGGCTTGTTGAAAACGCAAGCGCCCCCTTTTTCAAATTAAACCCGCGCACGAAGCCTATGCCAACCGTTCCGGTCTTGCCATAGCGCTCCACAACTGCAAGCTTCAGGATATCATCTTCCACACGATTCCCGATGACATAATCCCGCACCGGCATCTCTTCGTAGACACAGGTATTGATAATCTGCCGATCAATCATTTGAATGACGCGGCATGTCGTCATTCCGCATTCCTTCGTGCTATTAGCCGCGAAGGATGCAGATGTTATCGGACTTTTCAGATGGACGGTATCCTTGATCCAGTCAGGATATGTGCTGATTTCACATTCCCGCAAAAGGGCGCCGTGCTGCGCCACAAGCTTCCCTTTGAAAAAGACACGGTCAGGCTGCATATCCTCCAATTTATCAATCAGCAGAATGTCCGCAATGCGTCCTGGTGTAATGGAACCGATCTCTCCTTCTAAGTGAAAATGCTTTGCGGCATTGATCGTTGCCATTTTAATGGCTTCAATCGGCGGACACCCCAATTCGATCGCGCGTTTGACGTTATAGTTGATGTGCCCCTCCTGCCGAATCTCATTGGGATGTTTATCATCCGTGCAGAACGAAATATTATCCAAGCAGCAGCCGCTGCGCAATGCACCACAAATCAATTCGTCCAGATTTCGCTCCGTGCTGCCTTCTCTAATAAACACATTCATGCCCACCCTGAGTCTGGCAATCATCTCCTCTTCGTCGACGCACTCATGATCGTCGGAAATTCCACTTGACGCGTAAACATTCAGCTCCTGTCCCATGCGGCCGATTGCGTGCCCATTGCAGACCTTTCCTTTCGCTATGGTATCTGCGATTTTGTGTAAATATTCATCCTTCACAAGCAGTATCTTGGACGGATCCATTTCGCCGAGAGAAACACTCTCGTCCCAGGCCATGATTTCCTTGACCTCTTCCGCACCTAAAATGGCGCCTGTTGTCTCAAGACCGGGCGCCGTTGGCACACGGCTCGGCACCTCCAAAACAATTCTGCATGGCAGGCGGTTCATGGATATCAACATTGCGCGCAGTCCCTGCTCACCGGCAACATTTGCGATTTCCATCAAATCCGCGCATAGAGTCAGAGTTCCCTTCGGTACAGTTACGCTCGAGAGCGCCTCCGGGGACAACATCGTTGTTTCAAAATGCATATGGGAGTCAATCAGCCCTGGAACGGCAAACTGCCCTTTCCCGTCGACGACCTCTTTTGCTTCCAACCCCGCGTTCGGATCAATTGAAACAATCCGTTCGCCCTTGATATAAATATCCGTGGGGTAGATTTCACCGGAGTAGACATTTACAAGCTGAACATTACTGATTTTGATGTCACAGGGATACTTCCCCAGACCCGTTTCGACTGTATTCTTGATTTCTTCAAAAACTCTCATCACAACTCTCCCTGTTAAATTTGAATTTGCCCGTTTTGTAGTCAGCGGCAATTCACCGAAGTTTTTAAAAATCTGCTACAGCTTATTTGAAGAAGCTGTAATACACATGAAAATTTCAATCCATGGCCACCAGAATGAACCAATCTCAGCAATTCAAGTGTCTCTGCCCGAAATCAGTACAGGCCGGAACGACTCGTATTTGTCACTGTGATACGCCTTGCACGGATTCCTCATGCGGGAAATGTGTCTACACCCGCCTAAAATAGCAGCAGCGGAACGTGCGACACGCTCCACCACTACTATTATCCCATGGGAGCTTACCCGGCTTTTTGTTTTGCCTGACGAACATAAGATCCCGTGTGTTATCGACACATGTTCAGTATCTGCTCTACAGCCGCAGCGTCCAGCTTACAATAGCTGCCCAGCGCTCCAAAGCGAACCGCCTGACGCGCCATGTGCGGGATCTGGTCTGCGGGCACCCCCAGCTGCTCCAGCGTGGCCGGCGCTCCGATCTCGGTGAAGAATGCGCGCATCTGCGCAATGCCCGCTTTGGCAGCGGCCATATCATCCTCCAGCTCGGCAGGCACGTCCCAGGCAGCACGGGCAAAATGGGCAAAGCGGGAGGGATCCTTCTCCGCCGCGTATGTCATCCAGTTGGGGTAGACCACCGCCAGACCCGCCCCGTGGGGCACATCGTACAGGGCGGACAGCTCATGCTCGATACGATGGGATGCCCAGTCCGCCTGCTTTCCAAGACCGATGCCGGGGCCGTTGGCCACGGTAGCGGCAAACATCAGGTTCGCCCGGGCATCGTAGTCACATGGATCCCGCAGCACACGGCGGACACTGTCCACCGCGGTACGCACAAGCCCCTCGGTAAGATAGTCCAGCAGAGGAGTCTCCGTTGGCGGGACGAAATAGTGCTCCAGCGCGTGAATGATTATGTCGATGGCGCCGTAGACAGTATGAGAGGCCGGTACAGAGAAGCTGTAGACCGGGTCGAGAATGGAAAAGGCCGGATAGAGCGCATTGCCATAGACCGCCACCTTTTCCTTTGTGTCCCAGCGGCTGATGACGGCATTCCCGTTCATCTCCGATCCGGTGGCCGGAATCGTCAGAATCGTGGCCACCGGCAGCGCCCTCTCGACAGATGCACGACTGAGAAAATACTCCCACACGTCTCCGTCCATCATTGTGGCGGCCGCGATGCCCTTGGCCGCGTCGATACAGCTGCCGCCGCCGACGGCCAGGATCAGGTCAACGTGATGCTCACGGCAGAGCCGCTGCCCCTCCAGCACATGGGTGTATTTGGGATTGGAGGATATCCCCGGCAGCTCGATGACCGTTTTCCCGCCGCGGTGCAGCAGCTTCATCACCGTGTCATACAGACCCATCCGCTTTACGCTGCCGCCGCCGGTAACAAGCAGGATTGTCTGCCCATATTTCTCCAGCTCACCGGGAAGCTCGTCAATGGCCTGCCGGCCGAAATAAAGGCGCGTCGGGTTATGATATGCAAAATTCTCCATGATGTACGGTCCTTTCTTTTGACCGGAATCCGCCTTTTACGACTCCGACTTATACTTCCGGTTCTTCAGGCGATACCGCTGGATAAGCCCGATGATGGAAGTAAAGATGATGGTCGCCAGATAGGGGAAGGTAGACGTGATATTGCTGTTGATGGTGTTCTGCAGCACAGCGGACATTGCCAGCGCGCCGCCGAAAAACAGAGAGGCCAAAATAGCCAGCAGAGGATGATCCGCCGCCAGAGTGGATGCCGCCATAGCCACATAGCCGCGGCCATTGGTCATGTTCTCGGCAAACATGGTCACGCCGCCCATGCAGAGAGCCACACCGCCCAGTCCGCACAGCGCACCGGATACGATCATGGCACAGACCTGCGTGCGGTCGGCCTTGGTTCCCAGGCTCTCAGTAGCGGCCTTGTTGATGCCCACAGATCTGAGATGAAAGCCGCCTATTGTTTTGTACATGTATATGTACAGTAAAACCGCGATCAGATAGCAGCCGTAGTCGATGAATGACAGATTTGCAAACACTCGGAACAGGAAGAAATCGGCGGGCAGGAAGCTGAGATTGATCTTGCTCATGGCCACCAGACTGCTGTCAGCCAGCGCACCGCGTACACCAAAAAACGCATACAGCAGATACGCCGACAACGCGACTGCGAGAATATTAACGCTGGTGCCGACCACCATGTCTTTGGCGCCCAGACGGATCTGGAACACAGCCACCAGCAGACCCACCAACGCACCTGCGGCTACGCCGGCCAGCACACTCAGCACCACACTGTGCGTGTAGTAGTTCACCGCGATGGCAAAAAAGGAGCCAAGGAGCATCTGGCCTTCCAGCGCAATGTTGAACACACCGGCGCGGGAGCACAGAAGGCTGGCCAGTGTCGCCAGCAAAACCGGGGATGTGTAGCGGAGAACAGTGTTGATAATGGAAGCATAGTACAATGCGTTCATGCCTGCTCTCCTTTCTCCTCCGCGGCCAAAACCGGCTGCGCCGGTTCATCATCCGTATGCTTGCGTTGCTTGAACAGGTTGAATACGATCCGTACCGACACGAACAGCGTGATAGCGCACTTGATGATATCCGACAGCTGGCTAGGTACCCCGAAATTCCGCTGAATGGCGGAGCCGCCCACGTCCAGAGCTGTCAGCAGAATGGCATAGACCGTGGCGACGACGGGGTTTAATTGGCCGATCAGCGCTGTCTGCAGGCCTGTCCACGCATATCCCGCACTGGAAAACATTCCGGCGGTATAGCAATACTTGGTGCCGAAGCACTCACAGATACCGGCGAGGCCGGCCACAGCACCGGCCATACACATGGTGATAAACATCGTTCGCACCTGCTTGGTACCGCCGTAACGGGCAAAATGCGGATTGAAGCCGCCCATCTTGGATTCATAGCCCAGCACCGTATTGTTGCAGAAAAACACGATGCCGATCACCACAGCCAGCGCGATGAACAGGCTGATATTCACCGTCTGCCCCTGGATAAGCCGGGGAAAGCGCAGTGCCTCGTCGATCATATCCGTCTGCTGCACGATCACATCTGCGGTAGAGGACTTGAATGGGAAAGAGGCCATGTACGTGGTGATGTCCGTAGCCACATAGTTCAGCATCAGCGTACAGACCACCATGGACAGTCCACCCTTCCACTGAAGCACCGTGGGGATCACCGCGTACAGCGCACCCACCACCCCGCCGGCCAGGATCGCCAGGATCATGACCAGGAATTTGGGGCCAGGGCAATATAGTGCCACCAGCACAGCAGCCATAGCGCCAAAGGTCATCTGCCCCTGAATGCCCAGATTGATATAGCCGGCGCGCCAGCAGATACACGCGGCCATGGCACAGATGATGACTGGCACAGCACGGGTCAGCGTGGTAAACAGATAATAGGAGCTCAGCAGCGATTTATCCACCATCACCGCGTAGACCTTCAACAGATCGTAACCGGACAGTATGATAATGACTGCGCCCAGCAGCAGACCCAGAATAGTGGCCACGATGGGCCAGCCTACCGATTGAGCCAGATTATTGATCTTGACCACAGTGGAGGCTTTCAGATGCCCTTTGCTTTTGTTCATGCCTGCACGCCTCCCATCATCAGAAGTCCCAGTTTCTCCTCCGAAGCTGTCTCGCGAGTAAATTCACCGACGATACGTCCCTCATAGACCACATAGATGCGGTCGGACAGTTCCATGATCTCTGTCAGCTCAGAGGATATCAGCAGCACCGCGTCGCCCTGCGTGCGCTTTTCCACCAGGCGGTTATGGATATACTCAATGGCACCGATATCCACACCACGAGTCGGCTCCGCCGCGATCAGCAGCGGCGTCTCCTGCCGTATCTCACGGGCTATGATAAGCTTCTGCGCATTGCCGCCGGACAGCTCGCCCATCTTCTGGTGGATACTGTCGTAGTACACATGAAACTCCTCCAGAAGCTTCGTTACAAATGCGCTGATCTTTTTCCTCTTCAGGACACCGCCGTGGGACAGCTCCGGCCGGCTCTGGTGCGCCATCAGGGAAACCTCCTCCAGATCCGCTTCCCGCGCGCTGCCCCACAGATAGCGATCCTCCGGGATGCAGGCACATCCCGCCCTGCGGACGCTCTCCGCGTTGGCATGGGTGATATCCTGTCCGCACAGCGTTACCGCGCCGGAGGTCACTGGCAGAAGCCCTGTCAGGCATTGGATCAATTCCGACTGGCCATTTCCCGAGACGCCGGCTATACCGACAATCTCTCCTCGATCCACATGCAGGGACATGTGGTCAATGGTGTTTTTCTGCCCCGGGAGGGCATATACCATATCGTGCACGTCCAGACACCGTTCCCCTGTCTCCCTGGGGGCGATGTCACGCTGCAAAATGCGGCGCCCCACCATGAGGAAGGACATCTCCTCAATGGAGGTGTCGGTTTTCATCATTTCTTTCACCAGCTTGCCGCCGCGCATGACCATCACCCGGTCAGCCACCTCCATGACCTCATTGAGCTTGTGGGTGATAATGACGATGCTCTTTCCGGCATTTGCCAGCTCTCTTATCGTATGGAGAAGCTCTGTGACCTCCAGCGGTGTCAAAACAGCGGAGGGCTCGTCAAAGATAATGATGCTGGCCTCCTGATAGAGCGTCTTCAATATCTCCACCCGCTGCTGCATGCCCACAGAGCAGTCCCGTATTTTCTTGGTCGGGTCAACGTGAAGGCCGTACTTCTCGCCCAGAGCGCGCACGACCTCCTCGGATCTGCGGCGGTCAAAGAAAATACCGCCCTTCTGAGGCTCTTTGCTGTAAACAACGTTTTCCGCAATGGTAAAGGGGTCAAACAGCATGAAGTGCTGCTGCACCATGCCGATCCCCTGCTTGATCGCATCGTGGGGATCACGGAAGCTCTGCTTCTTCCCCCGGATATAGATCTCCCCACTGGTCGGTGCCTCCAGGCCGTACAGGACCTTCATCAGTGTGGTCTTACCCGCACCGTTTTCACCCACAATGGCCAGGACTTCGCCCTCCTGCAGCGTCATATTCACATCATCGTTAGCTACGACATTTCCGTAGATCTTCGTGATGTTCTTCATGGTAATAAGCGTGTTCATAGACACCTCCAAAGCCTGAAAGGGTCGTGTTACACCCTGCGGCACAATGGCCGCAGGGTGTAACGATGAGGTTGATCAGCCAATCAGCGTGTAGTTGGCGCTGACAGCGCTCTCTTCGGGCAGCGTATGCAGGTCGATGCTCAGAGTACCGTCCTTCATCTGTGCCGCCACGTCCTTCAGCTGCGCGATATCATCAGCGGTCAGGACTTCGGGAATAGGATTCTTGGACTCGTGGGTGACATGGACCGCGCCGATGGCGCCCTCTGCCACGCCCAGCGTCAGGTTTTCGTTGATCCAACCGTCAGGGCCTTCCGTCATGAACTTGTCCATCACATACTTAATGGTAGCGTAGGAATCCTTGATCTGGCAGGAGGCGATATACGGATTCTCGGGATCCGTCAGGTCGGACACCTGACCAGAGGTATAGAAGCCCTTCTCCAGCGCAGCGGCAAAGGTTCCGGGGTCACCGCCGGATGCGCAGCTGTTAACGAACTTGCAACCCAACTCAGCCATCTGCGTGGCATAGTCATGAGCCAAGTTCACTTCGCTGTAGCCCAGCACATAGTTTTGGGTGAACACAGCGTCGGGATCAATGGCCTTGACGCCCTCGTAGTAGCCATAGCGCCACTGCCAAGAGGAGGCGGACTGGGTAACGTTGATACAACCATACACATGCTGGTCGCCTTCGTTCCACAGATCATCACAGATCAGGCCAGCCAGCATACCAATGAGGTATGCGCCCTCGGCATCATAGTAGCCGATGCAGACAACATTCTCGTTGTCCACGGTGGAGTCGATCAGGACATACTTGCAGGCATCAGGGAAATCCTTGGCCACAGCGTCAATACCGGTACCTGCCTGCCAAGACAGGCCGATCAGCATGTCCACGCCCTCCGCAACGCAGGCACGCATCTGCTCCTCGTAGTCGGCATCCGCTTCGCACTCGCAGACGATCGTCTCAACCTTACCGTCGTACTGCGCTGCCGTCTCCATGAAGCCGTTGTAGGCGGAGATGCAGAACTGGTCGTTGCGCATGGTAGGCATGACCAACGCGATCTTATAAGTCTTTTCGCTGGTGTCGGGGTCGTCCTTTGTACTGTCGTCCTTCGCGCCGCAGGCCATCAGGCTGCATGCAAGGATCAGCGCCAGGAACAGGCTTGCCAATCTTTTCATAGTGATTCCTCCGTTATCCGTAATTATTGCCTCCGGTCTGTACCGGATCAGCACGTTTGATGTATGGCGGCCTCCAGACCGTCCATGGTCGCTTTTTGCAGCGCGGGGATCGTATCTTCACGCAGTCCCACCAGAACGATATTGAACTCCGACTCCGGCCACTCCTCCAGGTTGTAGATATCGATGAGACTGTATCCATACGTCTCGATGCCGGCCGTCTCGATACCGCAGTAGCAGCGGCGGCCGGTAAAATACTGCGGCTCGATCAGATACATCACCGTAGAGGGATCGTGCAGCGACACTCTCGGCTCCACTGGATCGTCATATCCACCGGTGGTACCAAAGTAATATCTGAACAGCTCCAGGATCATCCGATCACGCCAGTCATCTCCACCGAACCGTGCCTCCAGCTCCCGCATGGTGACCTTTACATGATCTGTCACCTGGCTGCTGGTACATATATGGAAGGGAACGCCGCCCTCGATGGCATACTTTGCCGCGTCCGGGTCATGGAAGATATTGACACTAGCGCACTGAGAACCGGCCACGTTGCCCCGCAGCTCACAACCCATATACACGACCTTGTCCAGCCGGGGCTTCACATCAGGGTGTTTGCAAAACAGGTTGGCCACATTCGTCAATGAACCCAGTGCTACATAAGTCACCTTTTCCGGGCATGCCATGATCTTTTCATAGGCCAGATCCCATGCCGGCAGCGGGGACAGTGCCTCTCGGTGATGCTCTGGCATCTGATACTCCCCGATACCATTGACACCGTGGATATAGGGAGAGGTACGCAGCTTTTTCTTCCAAGGACGGTCAGCGCCCATGCCCACCGCAATATCCTGACGCCCGCAGAGCGCCAGCACATCCATCGTATTCTGCGTGGCATAGTCAATCGTGGTGTTTCCGAATGTGGATACGGCCGCTAAAACATCCAGTTTGGAGCTAGTCGCGCAGATCAGCAGCGCCATAGTATCGTCGATTCCGGTATCAGCATCCAGTATCACGGGAATTTTACGCATGTTCACAGGTACCACCTTTCCATTCCAGTGTTTCTACTCTGTGCAGGATGCGCTCCAGCACCGTCTTCCGGTCAAAGGGCTGCACATACCACACATTCCGCTCTTCATCACCGACATCCCGGCGACCACGGTGACCGTCAGGCCAATCAATCACACCGTTGAAATCGTTGAGGTAGGCCACAGTCATGCCGTATGTCAGTGTACCATGCAGCTCCACTTCACATTTGACCTTGCGGAAGGAGAACGCATCGGGCTCTCTCAGCACCTCCACAGCGTAGGGCGTGTGCAGATACCGGTTAGCTCGTACCGGGGGCGGGCACAGCCGCGCCATATGCTGCCACAGAGAACCGGGCAGTTTTTGCATCAGCGACTGTATCTCGATGCCGCGAGGGATATCGGACGTCTCATCAATCGGCATCATATAAAACGGTACACCCGTATGCATCAACAGCTGCATAGCCTCAGCATCGCAGTACACCTTGTGGCAGGCACTGGCGTTTATGGTCCCGAACGCGAAGCTCCCTCCCATAAACAGAATCCGCTCGATCCGGGCAAACGCCTCCGGTCGATTTCTGTACAGCAGGATCAGATTGGTCGCCGCTCCCAGCAGACAGACGGTTACCGGCTCCGCACTTTCCAGCAGCCGCCCCGCCATCCAATCGGCAGCCTCCACTCCGGTGCTGCCGCAGTCATCCCCGGCGGGTACCATGCGTTCCCGCATCAGCGGCGCACCGGCGCCCTCGATCACGGGCCGCGACACGCTCATGCCGTCCAGCAATGCGCGTATATGCTCTGCGGCATCGGCCGCGCTGTCCATGCCATGGACGGTGGTGATGCCCAGAACATCCAACGACGGGTCGCACAATGCAGCGCTGACTGTAAGCAGATTGTCGGCATCGCCATCTACATCAAAAATCACTTTTCTCATAAGATAAATCCTCTCCGCATTATTTCGACATATACCTATTCAGGTTCGTCTCCATGATCCCCGTCAGCGCTTCTCCGCTAAGCGGCTCATGACGACGCATGATCAGCGCCGCACCGGTGTCGATCAGCGCCCGCTCCACAGAGAGCCGCTTCGCGTCTGGTGCCATGGCATCCAGCTCCGGCACCTTGCTGCTGCCCACCGTACGCCGAATGATCTCCGTCCCGGCGTAGCCCAGCGTATCCGCCTTGACATCACTCAGATACGCCTGCTGGAACGTCTCCTCCCTGTACAGGTCAAACTTCACTTGCCGGTCGTACTCCCGGCAAAATGCCGCCTCGAAGCAGCTCCATACGTCCGCTATCGCTTGGCGGAGATAGTTTACGCTCGCCTCGCCGTCGTTTCGGGATACCCAGTAGGCCCATGCGAAAAACAGGTTCCCAATCACGTTGCCCACATCGTATCCGATGGGGCCATAAAAGGCAAACTCCGGGTCAATTACCTTGATGCCCTTCTGGTTGGCAAATATGGAGCCTGTGTGCAGGTCGCCGTGAAGCAGCGCCTGGCTGTGGTTCATGAAGCGATCCCGCAGCAGCCCCACCTGCGCCCGCAGTGCGTGGTTTTCATACAGTGTTTCCCGCACAAAATTCTCGTTGCCGGGAGTAACGGCGTTATTCTCGCTGTGTATGCCAAACGGCTCCGCCAGCACCAGCCGCTCCGTGATGTCGCACAGCTCCGGATTGGTATATGTGGCCACGTTCTGCTTCTTTTCCTTATTATCCGCCACCAAATCCGTGGTGGGCAGCAGCGTGCACACCATGAAATCCGCTATGTCCGCGGCAAAGGTGGGGTACGTCTCCCCATCCATCAGCCCTTTCCGCATGTTACGGTATGCGGAAATGTCCTCCATGGCGATGGCGCACATGGCCTCGTTGTAATCATAAAGCGCCGGCACATACTCCGGTGCCGTTCTTCCGTAATGCGCCAGTATCTGCGCTTCGATGCGGCTGTGGCGCGTATCCAGTCTCCGTCCGCTGGAGCGGAGCAGCACATCCGCCTGCTTGATGACCAGAGAGCGCCCGGTCGCCTTGTCGGACACGCGGAACACATAATTGATATTGCCGTCTCCGATCTCCCGGCATTCCAGCGCCGCATCCGCCGGGAAATACTTCAGGTAGCTGACAGCGTAGGCCATAGCCTCCTCTGTGGACATGAGAAAATGCTGATCGTAAGCGCTCATGATATCACTCCTTTGTCATTCACGGTCGTAACGGCATCCGTCTTCCGACAGCCACACCGTCCACTGCATGCCGGCATACCCCTTAACTGCGTTTTCTCAAGAGTAACACATAATTCCACAAAAGTCAACAAAATTCAAAGAAAAATCTTTCTGATTTGAGCGGAATTGTTGTTTTAGGAAAATTTTGTTGACAAATTGAGGTCCATGCTACATAATAGATATGTATGCGCGGTTTCCTGCGTAACGCATGGCCATACGGCAGACCGTGCTGTATACTTTGTCATAGGAGGGGGTTACTATACTAACCGCACAGCGCAGAGAAGAATTGAAACGGTATCTGTTAGAGCACAAGAATGCCACAGTGCCCGATATGGCGCGCCACTTCTCCGTCAGCGGGCAGACGATCCGCCGGGACTTTGAGGTTCTGGAGAGCGAGGGCTTCCTGCTTCGTTCCTACGGCGGCGCCATCCTGTTGGAGCGCAAAACAAACGGCGTCTCCAATCAGGTCAAGCGGGAGATGTTCGTAGACGAAAAGCAGCTGATATGCAGCCGTGCCGTTCCCTTCATCCGTCCCAACGACTGCATCTATATCGATCACTCCACCACCGCCCTGAACCTTTGCAGTTTTATCAAAAACATGCCGCTGACAGTGGTCACCAACTCCCTTCGGGTGATCACAGAGCTGGCCTCCTCCGAGACGGTGCGCGTTATCTCCACCAGTGGCCGGTATTACAACGAATTTGAGGGGTTTTTCGGTTCAGAAACGCTGAGCTATCTCCGGCAGCACTGCATGGATAAGGCGTTTCTGTCCTGCCGCAGCGTCGATGCCAACCGCGGCCCCAACGATTCCGACGAGGTCACGGCCAGCGTGCGACAGAAGGCCATCGAAAATTCGGATGAGGTATTCATGCTGGTGGATCACACCAAGTTGGATCGTTCCAGCTTTACCACGATCTGCGGTTTCAGCGACATCGACTATTTCATTACGGATCGACCCCTGAGCGACGAGTGGAAGCAGCGCCTCAGCGAATACGATGTCACTTTCCTGGATGAGGATCAGTAAGAGTGTTCCCTGCGGAGGCACGTTCTCCGGCGCCTCTCTCCCCTCTGTCCCGCGATAAAAAGCGCCGGAGCTGTCCTGCGACAGCTCCGGCGCCCGCTTTTTCTCTTGCCGCGGCGCGGCTGCCGCGAAAAAATAAAATCTTTTCCACATGGAAAAAAACTATAGACAATCGGCAAAATGTGTGCTATTTTATAAACGTCAACAGAAATCAACACAAAGATTATAAAAACAACACGCCAGCTGCCATGAGATATTCCCCTCAGGCCGCATATCGTGTTGCAAAACAAAAGCGAGGTATGGAAATGACGATATCTCAGATGAAAGAGGATGTGTGCCGCTGGGCGCGCGTATCGTACAGCGAGCACTTATTTGCTGGTACCAGTGGAAATCTGAGCGTTTATGATCACGACAAGCAATTGATGGTAATCACGCCCACCTCTTTCCCCTATGAGCTGCTCACGCCGGACGATATGGTCGTCATGCATCTGGACGGCACCTGTGTCACGGACGCATCGCTCCGCCCCTCCTCCGAATGGCGCATGCATGCTGTCATATACCGGCAGATGCCGGAGGTAAATGCGGTGATTCACACCCACTCCCCCTACGCGACCGCATTTGCCGTGAACCATAAGCCCATCCCCGCCGCACTCATCGAAATGGTGGCATTTCTCGGCGGTGATGTGCCTTTGGCTGCTTTTGCCATGCCCGGCACAGAGAATGTGGGCACAGAGGCGGTCAAGATTATGACAGATCGGACGGCCTGCCTGCTGGCCAACCACGGCGTACTGGCCATCGGAAACACGCTGGAGTCAGCACATACACGTGCCGTGTACGTAGAGGATGCCGCGCGCATATGCTCTATCGCGGCAGGAAACGGTTCCATCTTCACCATTGAGGACAAGTACATCGATGCCATGCGCGGCAGAAAGGGGAACAACAAATGAAGCGAGCTGACGATGGGATTGGGTTCCTGCTGCGTTATGAAAATGTCGCCTGGTACGAGAACGGCTCTGTGCGCATTCTGGACCGGCGCATTTACCCCATCCGCACAGAATATGTGACCTGCCGCACCTATCACGAGGTCGCGCAGGCCATTGCCGACATGGTCACACAGAGCGGCGGCCCCTATCTGGCTGCGGCCATGGGCATGGCGCTGGCCGCATACGAGGGACGTGATCTCTCTGGCGACGCGCTTATCCGGCATATGGAGGACGCCGCCTACACTCTGTCCCATGCCCGCCCCACCACCGCGGCCAAGATGGAGCGGATCACCAGCCACGCGCTCTCCCTGGCCAGGGACGCCATCGACAGGGGCTGCTCCTCTGACGCACTGGTGGCACTTCTGCAGGAAAACGCGCTGGATTACATCAACGCCAACTACGAGCGCTACAGCGTTATTGCCCGCTATCTGGCTGACCAGATCCCCCACAACGGCACGATCATGACCCAATGCTTTGCCGAGACGATCATCGGCACGCTGCTGCGGGAATGCCGGCAGCGCGGCAGCGACATCAAGGTGATCTGCGCCGAAACACGCCCCTATTTTCAGGGCGCACGGCTGACAGCCTCTGTCGTCTGCGATATGGGCTTTGATGTAACTGTCATCAGCGATAATATGCCCGCCTACACCACCGGTCAAAAAAAGGTGGACGTATTTACCTCTGCGGCGGATGTGATCACTATGGACGGTCATATCGTCAACAAGGTCGGTACATTTCAGATCGCACTGGCTGCCAGCTACTGGGGCATTCCCTATTTCGTAACAGGCACGCCCAACCCCAGCCATCCGGATATGAGCTCCGTGGTCATCGAACAGCGCGACCCCCGGCTCGTCATGGAAGCCATGGGTACGCGCCTGACCATGGAGGGCGTCAAGGGCTATTACCCTGCGTTTGACGTGACGCCGCCCAAGCTCTGCAACGGTGTTGTGACCGAGAAGGGTATCTTCTCTCCTTACGACCTGTCCCGGTACTTCCAGATATAGAACTTCTTCCTCCTTTGCGGTCGGCGTGTAAGGCACCACCGACTGCACCCCCCCGAACCGCCCCGGTTTCATGAACCGGGGCGGTTTCCCTGTCGGACGCGAGAATCTCCCCCTCTCGGCTTAGCTGTCGGGTTGACCCGTGGCTATAGGAACCTATTACTTGCCATGAATTAGTCTCCCCGTTTTTATAAGCCTTGGTCGGCAAGCCTTTCACTTACTTCAGCCTGGAGACGTTTTCTTTTTACTCTCTTCCACGCCATAAGCTTTTTATCCCCCTGGCAGAGCCGGGGGTTCTCTTCGATATCCAAAGAAGCACCGGCAGCGTGTGGGTAACGCTGCCGGTGCTTCTTTTTATTCACTTCGCCACCGGCGCGCCCGGTCAGTAGAGAACGTCTTCTTTGCTCTGCTGAGTATACGTCCGTGAAATCGTTTCTTCATTCCCTCGTATCAACCATATCACGCATCACAGCAAAAATGAGTTCAGCTTCTTCTGTGGTGTCGGCTTCTTGCCGTCCGTGCTGCGCGACCACGTTTTGACCGTTTGAGCCTCCAAAAACTGCACCAGCGGGGTCAAGTCTTCCTGCTCATCGTAATCTTGCAGCGCGTCATAATAGGCGCGGCGATCCTCCTCATAGACGATGGCGGGCGGATAGTCGTTGATCATCAGCCAGTAGTTCAGCATCGTCCGTCCCACGCGTCCGTTTCCGTCCGCAAAGGGATGGATATTCTCAAAGCGAGCATGGAGGTACGCCCCCGCCTTCAAGGGTGCTTTCGCGCCGATGGCGTTGACTTCCTCAATCAGCTCCGCAAGGTCGTTCTCCACCTCATCGGGTTGTGAACCAACCTCGTTTTTACCGGTCACATAGTCGTGCTTCTTGAATTCGCCGGGACGCTCACCGTTCACGATGTAGCGGCGCTCATCGTAAGTGCCCTCCGTCAATGCGCGGTGAACGGTGCAGATCAAGCCAATGGACAACGGCTCTTTTGCGACGATCCTGTCCTGCAAAAAGTCATAGCACACCTTCTGGTTCTGCTGCTCAAACAGGGTGCGGGTGCTGCCGGTGTAGCCCACGACCTTACCGTTTTCAAATATCTCGCGGGTATCGTGGTAGTTGATCTCGGCATTCTCAATCTTGCCGGAGTTGTAGGCAAACAGAATGCGGAAATTGTCCAGCCGCAAAGCAAGGTCATCGACCGACTGGATATTCCAGTCCTGCCACATTTTCACAACAGCGTCATATTGGCTCATGATGTACCTCCGATACAAGGATGGCTTTAGTATAGCACACTTTTGGGCCAAATGGGAGAAAATTTGCAGGCGGTCTTGGCTTTATGTATTCTTTGTCTACTGCGTCACCGTTTTTGCGCCGCGAACCTACTTGCAATTACTGCCGTATTGAGTATACTTATCAGCAACACGATTTACGGGAGGTGACGGCATGATCTACTGCGTATCAGATATCCACGGCGAATTGGATAAGTTTGAGCGGCTGCTGACGCTGGCCCAATTTTCTGAAAACGACCATCTGTATGTCATCGGTGACGCCATCGACCGATGCGCTATGGGTGTAGACATCCTGCGGTTGATCATGGATACGTCCAACATGACCATGCTGCTGGGCAATCACGAGCAGATGTGCCTCGCCACTCTCGGACCACATAATGAGTTCGGTACTCGTGAGCTTTGGCGGCAAAACGGCGGCTCATCCACCTATCGGGAGCTGCTCTACCATCGGACACCTCACGAGCGCAACATGATTCTGCGCTTCTTGGCTGGACTGCCGGATCATCTGGACATTACCGTCGGTGGGCAGAAGTTCCACCTCGTTCACGGCTGCCCCGGTGCCGACCGTGATACGCGCATCTGGGTACGCATCAAGCCAGAAGATAGAAGTCCTTACCCTGGCACTATCTGCATCGTCGGCCACACGCCGGTCAACTTCCTGACTGGTGTCAGTGACCAGCCGTTCCGTATATGGCATGGTGACGGCATCCTTGATATTGATTGCGGCTGCGGTCATCAGAAGACAACACACCGCCGTCTAGCCTGTCTCCGGCTGGACGACATGGCGGAGTTCTATGTTGGGAATGTGGATACGGAGATATGCTCCCAACCCACACCGTGACCCACACGCGGAAATGCGCAGAAAGGGCGAAAGAGCACAGGAGAGGAAGTTCAGCTTCCTCTCCCGTGCTTTTATCGCTTTCGGCGTTTACATCACCTGCGCCATGAAGCTGCCCATGGCCTGCGCGGCTTCGTCTTGCTTTTGCCGCGTGGCGTGGGTGTAGGTGCGCAGGGTGAAGCCCGCGTCGTAGCGACGTATCATACTGCTGGCGGTTTTCACATCCACGCCATTTTGCAGAACTAACGCAGCGAATGTGTGTCCTTACGCAAAGTTCTGCCTATGGAACTTGTACGAACGCCATCCAAGTGATATACTTTTCGAAACGCCCCGGAAAGGACTGAGTGTATGGACCGCGCTGCCGACTTGTGGACCTTGGTCAGCAATTTAAAAAATGCCGCTTATGATGAACCGGTACATATTCTGCAAATGCTGGGCGATAAGCTTATCAATGATTGCCGCATCGAGGTCTTTGGCGTGACCATTGAGCCGCTATGGGTAGAGGCCTATTGCTATGACGAAACGCATTTCCCCGACTACAATACCCATCGCAGCCGCAAGCAAAAAAACCGATTTGGACAGATGTATTTCCATGAGCGAGGCTACGGCGGTGTGGATATTTGCTTATCAAATTCGGAGGATTTCTGCCTGTCCTTTCTGCTGAAGGCTACTCTCACCAACGGGCACTTTCTGACGCAGACGCAGCTTCCGCGCGTATTGTTGAGCACCGGCAAAACGAAAGCGGACTTCGAGCATCTGGAGGACATACTCCACCCTGCGAACGCCCGTCACACCATCTGCCACACGACCCGTGTGAACTTGACCAAGCCCTGTTACAGCGACGCCCCGCTGACCTCATTTGCGCTGGACGCAATTCCCAAGTATGATTTCCGGTTCGCCCGGAAAAACCTTCGAGAGAATGTACGGGCGTACCTGCTGGCCTATATGGCCGCACATCCGGACTGTACCGAACAAGAATGCAGGGAAAAGTGCCGCCGTGTGTTCGGATGGGTGCCCGACCTGGTGCGGACATGGGTGCACAACTGATGCGCAGCTTGTTATTGCTCCGGCTGCCGCAGGAACAGCACGCCCAGAGTGCCGGGGCCGCAGTGTGAGGACACAGTGCAGCCAGCCTGGGTGACGAATACCTCCTGAAAGGGTGCCAACTCCCGTACCAGCTTCGTCAGCTCCTGTAGGGTGTTCTCCGCCACCTCGCCGGAGTGGGTGATGAAAGCGTGATCAGCTACAACTGTCTTATCCGCCAACCGTTCGGTGATATACTGGCGGTACACCTTTTCCATGGCGCCGCGGTACTTTTTGCAGACTGCCAGCTTGCCCTCCCGCATTTCAAGACAGGGCTTCAGCTTCAGCATATTGGCGCCCAGCGCCGTCACGCCGCTGCAGCGGCCGCCCTTCCACATAAACTCCAGTGTGTCCAGTACGAAGCTGGTGTCGCTGCAGGGTGTCAGGCGGCGCAGCTCCGCGGCGATGTCCGCCGCCGTCATACCGCTGTCCCGTAGCTTGGCCCCCTGTAGTGCCAGCAGCCCGCCGCCGGTGGAGAGCTGGCGGCTGTCCACCACGTGGATCTGTCCCTGGTCCGTCAGCTCCTGCGCCGCCAGCACCGCGTTCTGGCAGGTGCAGGACAGCTCCGAGCTGATGTCAATGTGGACGATGTCATAGCCCTCCGCTAAAAGCGGGGAGAAAAATGCCTTGAACGCTTCTGGACTGATCGCTGTTGTTTTGGGCAGGGCGCCGTTCCGGCGGTAATCGGCGTACAGCTCCGCCGAGGTGTAGTTTCCGTCATCAGGGAAGACACGCCCGCCACTCTGGATAGTCAGGGGTATGGTGCGGATATGGAAGCGCTCCAGCAGCTGGGGCGTCAGGTCACAGGTGCTGTCGTAGGTGATGCAGACAGGTCTGGGCATGGGGTGTTCCTCCTATTTTTCCTATGGTAACGGCAGTATACCGAAGAAACCTCAACGTAAGCTCAAAAAATCTCGATTTTTGAGAGCAGGTGTGATAAAATCCAAAAAACACAAGGGAGGGACAGCCATGTTCCGCATTTTGGTGGCCGAGGACGATGACAATGCCAGATTTCTGATGTGCGAGGTGCTGCGGCGTGCCGGGTACGAGCCGTGCCCTGCGCGGGACGGTGTGGAGGCGCTGGAGGTGATGGAACACTACCAGTGCGATCTGGCGGTGGTGGATATCACTATGCCGCGGATGGACGGCATCACCTTCACCCAGACGCTGCGGGAGGGGAACTGCGATCTGCCGGTGCTGATGGTGACGGCCCGCGTGACCCAGGAGGACAAGCGCCGGGGGTTCCGGGCGGGGACGGATGACTATATGGTCAAGCCAGTGGACGAGGAGGAGATGCTTTGGCGTATCGAGGCTCTGCTGCGGCGGTATTGCAGCCGGGCAGACCGACGCTTGACGGTGGGCACCACGGTGCTGGACCGCGGCTCCCTGCAGGTCATCACTCCGCAGAGTACGTGGCAGCTGTCCGCTAAGGAGTTTTTGCTGCTGTATAAGCTGCTGTCTTACCCCCGGACGCTTTTCACAAAACGGCAGCTTATCGACGACATATGGGATCTGGACAGTGATGTGGACGAGCACACTGTGGAGGTTTACATCTCCCGACTGCGAGAGAAATTCCGGGACAACCCGGATTTCGAGCTGCGGACGATTCGGGGATTTGGCTATATGGGGATGCCCCGGGAGGACGGCAATGGCCAGAAATAAGGTGAAAAAAGAAAAGCCGCCTGTCCGGCTGCTGGGCACCATGTTCCTGCTGGTGCTGGGGCTGGTGGCGGTGTATGTGGGGATGGCGTTGGGGATATTTACACTGGTGCAGCGGCTGGTGCATCTGGAGGACGCCAGCTATACGCTGCTGTGGCCCATCCTCATCCTTTCGGTCAGCGCCATCCTGGGCGTACTGCTGGCCATATTCATTTTCCGTGGGTATCTGGCGCCGCTGTCACGGTTGATGCAGGCCACGCAGTCGGTGGCGGAGGGCGATTATACCGTGCGGGTGGATATGCGGGGCGCCCGGGGCGAGGTGGCGGAATATATCCGCAGCTTTAATAAAATGGCGGAGGAACTGTCCAGCGTGGCGCTGCTGCGAATGGACTTTGTGAACACCTTTTCCCACGAGTTCAAAACGCCGCTTATCTCCATCCGGGGATTTGCCAAGCTGCTGCAAAACGACGACCTGACATCGGAGCAGCGGCAGACCTATACAGACACCGTGGTGCAGCAGTCCGAACGACTGGCTGCCATGAGCACCCACGTTCTGGAGCTGGCCCGGTACGAAAACACCGAGATCGTGTCCGACAAGACGCTGTACAGCCTGGATGAACAGCTCCGCCGGTGTGTGCGCCAGCAGGAGAGGGAGTGGCTGAAAAAGAGCCTGACCGTGGAGGGAGACCTGGATCCGGTGGACTATTACGGCAATGAGGAGCTGGTGGAGCACATCTGGTCTAACCTGCTCTCCAACGCTATCCGGTTCACGCCCGCCGGCGGGCAGATCACCGTGGTGCTGCGGCGGGGTGAGGGAGAGGTCACCGTGTCTGTCTCCGATACGGGTATCGGTATGGACGAGGAGACACAGCGGCACATTTTTGACAGGTTCTACCGGGCTGCGCCATACCCGGATGACCGGGGCAACGGCCTGGGCCTCTCCATTGTCCGCCGGGTGGTAACGCTGTGCGGCGGGAGGGTGACGGTGTTCTCCCGCCCTGGAAATGGCTCCACATTTACCGTGACGCTGCCCGCAGAGAAATAACGGTGCGATCCGCCGGATAGTGATGTGTATAAAAAGGCACCTTTGGTTAAACAAGCACCCGCCGCACAAAAGGGAACGACCGCCCATTCGGCGGTCGTTCCCTTTTATCGTGGGGTGGGACAGGCCTCCTGAAATGCCGGAAGCCCGGCCCGGCACAAGGCCGGACCGGGCCCCGGCGCTGGAGGGGAGCAGCACCCTTCGCTGAGAGGTCCAGGGGGGGTAAACGCACAAAACGCGGGGAATGTCAGTACAGGGGAATTACGTTATCACTGTGTTATGCTGTGTCAGCCGTTACTTGGCAGCCTTCTTGGCTTCCTTGGCGGCCTTGTCAGCCAGGTAGTACATACCGGGAGTGTTGTAGTACTCCTTCTGCAGGTCCTTCACCTGCTTGCACATCAGCAGCAGGCCGATCATGTTCAGGATGACGATAATAGCCATGAAGCCGTCGGTGATCATGTACATGGTGGTCACGTTGGAGAACGCGCAGGCGATGCCGATGAACAGGGGATACATAAACACCCAGATCTTGGAGAACTTACGGCCGAACAGGATCTCAGCCTGGATCTGGCCGAAGAAGCCGGCGGAAATGATCGTGGAGAACACGAACATGAACACCGTAATGGCGACGAAAATGGCGCCGAAGTTACCGAACACGGACTGGAAAGCAGCCAGGGCCAGCTGGCCGGAGCTCAGACCCTCCTGGGTCCACACGCCGGAGGCCAGAACAGCCAGGGCGGTGATGGTGCAGATAACGATGGTATCCATAAAGACTTCGAAGATACCGAACTGGGCCTGACGGATGGGGTGATCCGTATCGGCGGTGCAGTGACCGGCGATGGTGGAGCCTACGCCCGCCTCATTGGAGTACACGCCGCGGGCAGCGCCCCAACGGATAGCAGCCATGACGGTGGCGCCGGCGAAGCCGCCCACAGCGGCGCGGCCGGTGAAGGCATCCTGGAAGATCATGCCAAAAATAGCGGGGAGCTCGCCCACATGGGCGAAGATGATGACCAGAGCGCCCAGCACGTACAGGCAGGCCATCACGGGCACCAGGATGTCGGTGACGCTGGACACGCGCTTGAAGCCGCCGGCCAGGATAACGCCCACCAGAACGGCAATGATGATGCCGGTGACGGTCTGGTTTGCGCCGAAGACGTTGAACTGCTCAGCAGCGGAAACGCCCTGAGAGGCCAGGGAGGGGACCAGCTCGATCATGAAGAAGAAGGCGTAGCCGACGCCGAACACGACGCCGATCTTCTTGCCCAGACCGCGCAGGTAGTAGGCGGGGCCACCGACCCACTCGCCCACGTCGTTCTTACGACGGTACTTGATGCCCATCGCGACCTCGCAGTACTTGGTGCACATGCCGAAGATAGCCAGGATCCAGATCCAGAACACAGCGCCGGGGCCGCCCAGGGCGATAGCCACGGGCACGCCGACGATGTTGGAAGCGCCGACGGCGCAGGCCAGGGCCGCGAATGCGGCGGAGATGGGACGGACCTTGCCCTCTTCCTTCTTGGCGAACATCTTGCCGAAGGTCTGGCTCATGGCGTAGCCGAAGTGGCGGATCTGGGGGAAGCCCAGATAGATGGTCAGGAACAGGCCGCCGCCGCCGATGAGGATCAAAATGGGAATGCCCCAGAACCAGTTACCAAAATCTTGAATAGCTTGCAGTATAACCATACTTTTCTCCTTTCACGCGAAACAATAGGTGATTTTCTCTGTGATTGCGCTTGTGCGTTTTGCGTTTTGTGCTTGGTGCGTTTTGTGCGTTTTGACAGGGTCTCTCAGCGTAGGGAGGGATAGCTCAGCTCAGCAGACGCTTCACCGCTTCATAGGTGATGTTGGGAACATTTTGGAACGTCTGCCGCATATCCACGCGCTCGGTGAGCATATGTCCGTCGCGGCCGAAGGTACCGATATTGACAACGGGGACGTCGATCTGACGGATCTTATCCACCGGGTGCGTGTATTTCACGCCGTACTGGGGCATGTTCGTCTCCAGCGCCTGGATAGCCAGGGTGTCGTCACACACGGCCATAAAGCTGGAGTCGGAGATGTAGGGGTAGAACATGCGGGTCTTGATCTGGCGCTGGGCCTCGGGCCGCACCACCTCGATAGCGCTCTCCACCGCGTCCAGCAGTGCCTTTTCCTTGGCCGTGCGGCCGGTCATCTCGATACGGGCACTGAAGATGGAGCCGAAGAACACCACCACGGCGGGGGACTTGTCCTCAGACCACTTCCATGCCTCCTGCACCACACGCAGGCCGAACAGCCGCAGATCCAGCTCAGGATCGTCCTCATGCAGCTTTACGGTGAACTCGTGAATGGCCTTCTTGAATGCCTCGCCGTGTGCGGCGGCCAGCTCGTTATAGAACTCGTTCCAGGTGTAGACACGGGTCTTCCAGGGCAGCTGATGGAAGTCCACCTTGCTCAGCTCGCAGAAGCGCTTGTACTGGGCATTTAGGTACTCCACCGTCTCGTCAAAGGCCTCCACGGCCATCTGTTTGCTCTTTTCCAGCACGATGGAAGGACTCCAGCCGTGGGTGAAGAAGTTGTAGTAACCGAAGGCCGTCAGCGCCGTCTGCACGGTGTAGGGGCCCTTGGTGTCCATCTGCTTCAGAGAGATAGGCGGGATGGCGACCTCACCCTGGGCGATGTCGCACAGGTCGGTGTTCAGGCACATCTTGCGCGTGATGTTGGCCAGCACCAGGTTGGGATCCAGCGCGCTGAAGGCCTGGCCCACATGGGCCTCCTTACCGAACACGGCGAAGCAGGGCAGCAGCTTGCCGATGCTGCCGTAGTAGATGTAGCGGTTCTCGTCGCCGGGAGCGTAGTTGGTGGAGTAGTCCGCGTTGATGCACGCCACATACTCGAAGTGCTCCTTCTCCTTCAGCTCCTCCAGCAGGTCCAGGGCGGTGATGATGCCCTTAGAGTTGTCCTCCTCGTCGCACTCGCCGATAGCCAGCAGGTTGCCGTCCAGCTCCTCGGGATGCTCAGAGAAGTACTGGATCAGGTACATATGGCCTGCCACACCGGACTTCATATCCAGCGCGCCGCGGCCGAACAGATACTCGCCGGACTCGATATCGTCAATGACCTCCTGGGGCAGCACGAACGTCTCGCGCAGCTTGGCGGGCAGCTCCTCGCAGCGGAACGCGTACTCGCGGATGGTGCCGAAATCGTCCACGCCCACGGTGTCGATGTGGCCGATGAGGATGACCGTGCGGTTGGAATTGCCCTTGGTGCCCTTCACATAGGCCAGCGTGCTGTGCCGCACCACAAAGTCGTTCTTGGTCTGGAAGCACTTGACCTGCTCGGGATGTGCCTGGAAGTAGGGCAGGGACATATAGAAGTCCTGCATATAGCGGGCCACGGCGCTCTCGCCGCCCGGCTCCTTGTTGATGCTGGGGATGGCGACCATCTCTTCCGTCAACTGCTTGACCTTGTCAAAAGAATTTAATTTCATGTCTTAGCTCCTTTGTTATGCTGCGCGTATCAGTCGCGGTGATATCTCTCGATACCGGCCATATAGGTGTTCAGCACCTGGATGTCCTTGATGTCGTTTTCGGGAATGTGGAAGATGTCGCGGTCGATGACCACCATGTCGGCGAACTTGCCGGCCTCGATGGTTCCCATCAGGTCCTGATCGCCGTTGGCGTAGGCCACGTTCTTGCTGTACATACACACCGCGTCATACACGGATACCTTCTCGTTGGGGTGATAGCCGCCCACGGGATAGCCGTCCATATCCTGACGGGTCACGGTGGCGTAGATGCCGATCCAGGGATTGAAGCTCTCCACCGGTGCGTCGGAGCCGCCGGCCATGATCAGTCCCGCGTCCAGATACGTCTTCCAGGGATAGCTCAGCACGGCGCGTTCCTTGCCTACGCGCTCCTCAATCCAGTGCAGGTCGGTCATCAGGAACGTGGGCTGGATATCCAGCACGATCGGCAGCTTCTTCATGCGCTCGATCAGCTCCGGCGTGGCCATCTGGGCGTGGATGATGCGGAAGGGGAGACGCTTGGCCTGCTCCTCCGGCGTCATGCCATCCTTCAGCCCCTGCTGCAGGCAGTACTCCACCGCGTCCAGAGTGACCTCCAGCGCCTTGTCACCGATGCAGTGGGTGGCGGGCTGCAAGCCGTGGCGGTATGCCTTGTACATTCTCTTGGCCAGGTCCTCGGGGCTGATGACCAGAATACCGGTGTTGCCGGGATCGTCCGCGTAGTCGGTGTACAGCTTGGCGGAACGGGAGCCCAGGGAGCCATCAGAGAAGCTCTTGAAGCTGCCCATCCGTGCGGCACGATAGGGATCATTTCGCTGCTCGGGTGTCAGGTTTTCCGGGTCGAACATATAGTCCAGGCACACGGCCATACGCACCGGCAGCTCGCCGCGGTCGCTGCGGGCCACATAGTCGGCGAAGTCCTCGTCATAGTGCCAGATCTCCGCGGCGTAGGTGTGCATCATGGTCACGCCCAGGCTGGAGGCCAGCGCCAGACCCTTCTTCATGCACTTCTCACGGGTGGCGGGCACCAGGAACGGGTCGGGGATCAGATTGTCGTAGATCTTGGAGGCCTGCTCACGGAAAATGCCGTTGGGATTGCCGTCGGCATCCAGCTCCACCAGGCCGCCGGGGCCGTACACGTAGCCGTTGGTAATGTTGGCCTTCTCCAGCGCCATGGTGTTGGCCACCGCCGTGTGCAGGCACACGCGCTTGATGACGATGGGGTGATCGGTGCTGGCCTCGTCCAGGTCCAGACGGGTGGGCAGCCGGTCCTCGCAGTCCTTCCACTTGGACTGGTCAAAGTTGGAGCCCTTGATCCACTCGCCCTTGGGCGTCTCCGCCGCGCGGTCACGCAGCAGCTGCAGTGCCTCGGCGCGGGAGGTGGCGCCGCCCAGGTCCACCGTGGTATAAGTCTGGCAGAAAGCGAAGAAGTGCAGGTGGGAGTCGCCCATGCCGGGCAGCACAGTCTTGCCCTGCAGATCAATGCACTTCGCACAGTCAAAGCGCTCCAGCGCCTCTTCCTTTGTGCCCACATAGGCAAATTTGCCGTCCTTCAGCACCACTGCTTCCTTGCAGACGCCCGGCGCTTCCATCGTGTAGATCTTGCCGCCATAAAACAACGTATCAGCTTTGACCTTCATTTTGTACACCTCTCCAATTTCAACGTAGTATTATTGTGATTTTGTACAGTTTTGCGTACATAAGGTTTACCTTAGTTGCCATTATAACGGAAAATGGACCGGGTGGCAATTTGCCGCCTGTTCCCCCTGCGGAACAATTTGTGCAAATTATGTTTCCTGAACGGAACGTTTGTTGACATATTCGACGTATTTTGCTATAATCGTTAAAAACCAGTGAAAAAATGAGCCTGAATTGATTTTGAGGAAATCACCTATGGACACTGCAAGAGAGAATATCACAAGAGAAGTCGGCAGCCGCATCCGCTACGCCCGCAAAAGCCGGGGTATGTCGATGGACGAGCTGGCTCAGGCCATCTACAAGACCCGTTCGGCCATCTCCAAGTACGAGAACGGACAGATCTCCGTGGATATTGCCACGCTTTACGACATCGCCAACGCCCTGAAGGTCAGCATCTATGATCTGCTGTACCGCAATACACCGGATATTGACCAGGAGTACAACGCGGAGGTACCCGCCTTTTTCCGGGACGCCTCTCAATTATATATGTACTTCTTCGACGGCCGGGTCAACCGTGCCCAGTGTACTGTCATCGATATATTCCCCACGGAGGAGAGCAGCACGGCCGAGGTGCTCATGTACATGAACATCAAGGACCTGGCCCACTACCGGGTCTGTGAGAGCACCTACCACGGCACCCTGACCCACTACGAGGCGTTCAGCGCCATGCTGTTCCAGAATGACGATATGCCCATGGACAAATACCAGATCGGCATTCCCCAGCCCTATATGGACGACGACCGGAAGTGGGTGCTGACCTATGGCATCTCCTGCCGCCCGCTGATGCCCTCCGCCGCCAAGCGCCTTCTCAGCAAAACACCGCTTTCCATCGACAAGGCGCTGGTCCAGGAGCTGAAGATATCCAAGGAGGATATCCGCCTGATGAAGCATTATAATATGTTCGTCATGGTGTAGTCGGCATCGCCTTCTGTATATGTATGAACAGTCTTACCCGAAAAGGACGCCCCGGCGTCCTTTTTCCATAGGGAAACGCGTTTTTTGAAAAAATTTTCGGTTTTCCTGTCCGCATTTGCTCCGCTGCGCCGTTTACAGAGTGAAGACGCAGGACGGAGACACACTGCCGTCCGCACACAGCTACATGGAGCGCAGAAGGGAGGAGGGGCCGTGCTGCTCTATACCCAGACCATAGAGGATCCTCGGCAGGCCCAATTGTTTGAGGACGTATATACCGCCTGCCGGGGCCGTCTGCTGGCGCTGGCCTGCCGGAAGCTCTGCGGCGGCGCGGACGCCGAGGACGCGGTGCAGCAATCGTTCCTGGCACTGGCGGAGCGCTTTTCCCGGCTGGCGAAGCTGCCGGAGACGCAGCTGGAGGCCTATCTGGTGGTGACCGTGGAGCGCAAATGCATCGACATCCTGCGGCAGCAGGCCCGCCGTGACGGCGTGCCCTTTGACGAGAACACCGTTCTGGTCACGCCGCCGCCTTGCGGCGACCCGGTGGCCGACGCTATGGGGCGCTTGCCGCCCCGCTGCCGCGAGGCGCTGCTGCTGCGCTACGGCTGCGGCTACAGCACCCGTGAGACGGCGTCCCTGCTGGAGCTGTCCTTTGCCGCGGCCCAGAAGCTTCTGCAGCGGGCTAAGGCCGCGCTGCGGCAGGAGCTGGAAAAGGAAGGATTGACTGTATGACAGATATCACATACGAACGTGTGCTGCGGCAGGGCGCGCAGCGGATGGCGGCGCTGCTGGCATCTGAGCTGCCGGAGACCGATGCCCCGCCTTCGCCGGAGTTCACCCGGCGGATGGAGCCGGTGGTACAACAGGGCACGCGGCGGCAGAGCCGCCGGAGAATGTGGCAGAGAACAGCGGCCGCGCTGGTGACGGTGTGCTTGTCCTGTGGGGTAATACTGGCGGCCAGTCCGGTGGCGCGGGCGGCGGTAAGCCGCTGGTTCGTGCAGATAACGGAGCTGGTGACAGCCTACCGCATCACCCCGGCGGATGCCGGGGACACGGTGCAGGACTACACCCCCACCGCCCCGCTGGGCTATGTCCTGTCGGGCGACTTTACCGGCAGGGAGAACGGCATCCGGGTCATGCGCTGGACGTCCTCACAGGGCGATCTGCTGTTTGAGGCCGTGCCCATGACCGGCGACGAGCCCATCAGCGTGGAGCTGCGAAGCAACAGCACCGGCGGCCTCTCCTCCACGGAGACGGGGCAGCGTCCCACGGGCGGGGCGGGCGAGCCGGAGGACTACGAGACGGAGAATGTGACCGTACACGGCCTGTCCGCCCGGCTATACCGCATATTACCCGCAAAGGGCGCCTCTCCGCAGGTGCAGCACGGCTGCGGCCTGTGGTTCTATCGGGGAAGCGACCCCGTGCATTTCCATCAGGTGTCCATCCCGGAGGGCGCTGCGGCGCTGGTGTGGGTGGACGAGCGAGCCAACTGCCTGTTCCTGCTGATCGGCGGTCAGTCCCGGCAGGAGCTGGTGTCCACGGCAGAGAGCATGTATGAGAGCGAAAGGAGCTAAGACCATGAAAAAAATCACCGTTATCGCGTGCCTGCTGGCGCTGCTGACGCTGAGCGCCTGCGGCGCACAGACGCTGCCCGCCGATGAAGGCGACGTGCCGCCGGTGGAGGGCATTTCCCAGACGCAGGAGGACGGGCAGACCGGCACGAAGGTGGTCTATATCCCCATGTGGATGCAGGACTACTCCGTGGTGTACTACGACGCCCACCTGAACCGCACTGTGGAAAGCGGCGGCGACCTGACCGAGGAGGAGATCAACAGCCGGGAGGACATCTTCCCGGAGGAGATGTACACCATAGCGGCGGAGCCCAACACCAAGGTGGAGTATGACCTCCACGGGTTTATCCAGAATATCTACTACCGGGGCGGCGATGGGGAGTATTACCTTGACCCGGCCACCGCCGCGGCCATGCAGCCGTAAGCGCTGAGTGCAAAGGCCCGCCCCGCAGGGGCGGGCCTTTTTGTGCCTCCTTATTGCTGCGCCAGTGCTGCGGCCACAAAGCCGCGGAACAGGGGATGGGGCCGGTCCGGCCGGCTCTTGAACTCCGGGTGGAACTGGCAGCCCACATACCACGGGTGCTCCGGCAGCTCCACCATCTCCACCAGACGGCCGTCCGGGGACGTACCGGCGATGCGCAGCCCCGCCTCCTCCAGCGTCTCCTTTTCAGCATTCTCGCCAATCGACAGGTTCACCTCGCACCAGCCGCCGGGGAAACTCCACGCGCCGTCGTTCTCGCGCACCAGCAGGATTCGCCCCTTCCGAAACACCGCCGCGCGGGTATCCACCTTGGGAGTCTGATAGCCCGTCTCATTGCAGAACAGCGTTTTCACCTGCTCCAGCGGCAGGTCGGTCTGGCTGGCCAGCATCTCCGCCGCGATATCCCGCAGCCGCTGATAGCGCTCCAGATCGTATACATCGCGCCCATAGGTCAGCCCAGCCTGCGCCAGGCTTTGCAGCTCAATCGCCCAATCCAGCCACTGATCCTGTTTCATCCGCGTCCACGCTCCTTACGTTCTAAAAATAAAAAATTCGCGCCGGGCAGAAAAAACTCCTCCACACCGGCGCGAATTGCTTATTTTTCCTCGCGTTTGCGGATGTTGATGCCCATCTCGTCCGCCGTTTCCATCAGGGTATCCAGCGCACGGATGATCTGCTCGGGCTTGTGCTCGCTGATCACGCAGAAGCGCAGACGCGCGCTGTTGCGCGGCACGGCCGGGTACACCGCCGGGGGAACAAACACGCCCTTGTGCCCCAGCGCCACAGACAGCTCAAACGCATCCGAATCATTGCCGATCAGGATGGGAATGATGGCCGAATCGCCCGCCAGGCAGGTATCCAGCCCGCGCTTATGCGCCTCGGACACAAACAGCTTGATATTGCGCTGCAAGCGCTGCATGATGGTAGGATCGCTGCGCAGCAGGCGCACGGCTTCCAGCGCCGCGCCGGCCAGCGGCGGCGCCATGCCCACCGAGAATACAAAGCCCGGCAGCGTGTAGCGCAGATATTCAATCAGCGCCTTTTTGCCCGCCAGATAGCCGCCGCAGGTGCCCAGCCCCTTGCTCAGCGTGCCCATCTTGATATCGATATCGTCGCCCGCCAGGCCAAAGAACTCGTCCACGCCCGCGCCGGTAGCGCCCAGCACGCCCGCAGAGTGCGCCTCGTCCACCATCAGGAAGCAGCCATACTGCTTTTTCAGCCGCACATATTCGGGCACAGGAGCCACGTCGCCGTCCATGCTGTACGCGCCCTCGCACAC
>ERZ824575.833-NODE-833-length-34841-cov-18.892917_pt1 | contig 34841 bp, 35 predicted proteins | sample MGYA00519470_ERZ824575 | MGnify/ENA primary metagenome ERZ824575 (study PRJEB31778, sample SAMEA3449170) | human gut metagenome | biome: human gut; feature: human-associated habitat; material: faeces | place: United Kingdom | collected 2010/2012 ...
GCGACGGCGCTCGACACGAACTACATCCCCATGGATAAGGAGGTCTCCATCGCGAGCGACCGCGGCAGCGTGCGGACCGACGAGCTGGGCAATACGGTCCTGACCGCGCCGAAAACCGCCGGCACCGTGACCGTCGGCGCAAAGGTCGGCGGCAAGTACACCACCGCCGAGCTCCGCGTAGTCGAAACGCCGGACGAGATCCGCCTCGGCAAAAGCGGCACGCTCACCGAGCTGCGCGTCTCCCCCGGCGCGAGCGTCGAGCTGACCGCGCAGGCGTATCAAAACCACCTCTCCCTGCTCGCGCAGAACTCCTGCTTCACCTGGACCACCGAGGGCGGCGTCGGCACGGTCGATGAAAACGGCGTCTTTACCGCCGCCGGCCATGCCGCCTACGGCAGCCTGACCGTCCGCGCGGGCGAGACCACACGCACCATCCCCGTTTACATCACCTCCGATCCTCTGGTCCTGCTCGACGGCTTCGAGGGCGAGCAGACCGTCCTTACCCAAAATACCGACAAGAGCTTCGTCCGCTTCGGCTCCGCCTCCGCACGCTGGGACTATCGCGCCGAGAACGTCCCCGAGAACGCGGAGGAGCTCCTTCTGAGCGTGGAGCGAACCTACGCCGTCCCCTCCGGCTATGACCGTGTAACGCTCTGGGTCTACGGCGATGGACAGCGCGAGACGCTCGCCCTCACGACCGATGCGGGCGAAACGAACGCTGCCGTGATCGACTTCACCGGCTGGCAGCAGCTCACCTTTACCCTCCCCGACAAAGCCGCGAGCATCACCGGCTTCGCCCTGCGCCTGCCGTCGGCTCTGAGCGGCACGCTGTACCTCGATCAGCTCGTCGCGGCCCGCGAGGGCATGAGCGATACCGCCGCGCCGGAGATCTCCGTCTCCCTCTCCGAGGACGGCACGGCCCTGACCGGTAAGGTCTTTGACGCCGTGGACGGCGGCTCGCTCGCCACGCTGCGCGTGACGCTCGACGGCAAAGCGCTCAGCTTCACCTACGACCACCAGACCGGCGCGCTCCACGCCGCGCTGCCTGCCGCGGACGGCAAGGCGCACCGCATCGCCGTCATCGCCGGCGACGCGAGCGGCAACCTCGCCCGCACCGGCCTAAGCATCACCCCGTCGGAGCTGTCCGCCGCCTTCCCCGATACGGACGGTCACTGGGCCAACGCCGCCGTGAGCTTCCTGAAGGCGAGCGGCGTCACCACCGGCGACGATCTCGGGAACTTCAATCCCGACAGCCCCATCACCCGTCAGGAATTTGCCGTGCTGCTCTGCCGCTGGCTCACGCCCGCGCAGGATACCTCCTCCGTTGAGCTGCCCTTCGCCGACAACGGCAGCATCGCCGACTGGGCGAAGGACGGCGTGCGCGCCATGTATGCCCTCGGCGTAACGAAGGGCAGCTACGACGGCTACGGCCGGCTCTGCTTCCTCCCCACCGCGACCATCAGCCGTCAGGAGGCGCTGACGATGCTCGGCCGTCTCCTTGAGCTGGGCTACGCCGCGCCGGAGTGGAGCTTCACCGACAGCGACGCCATTGCGGACTGGGCGCGCGAGCACATCAATACGCTCTGCGCGATCGGCGCGCTCTCCGGCTATGCCGACGGCGGTATCCATCCCACTGAGCCCATCACCCGCGCGCAGGTCGCCGCAACGCTGTTCAGCATGACGTAAAAAACGCAAGCAGCTCTTGCCGAGCCTTCGGCAAGAGCTGTCTGCGTGATTGTGTGGAGGGACTCTCGTCCCCTGGTATAGAAACCGCCTTCGGGCGGTTTTTATCATTTTTTACTCATTCTCGAGCATCCGGTAGCCCACGCCGATCTCGGTGAATATGTACTCGGGCGCGGCGGGATTCTTTTCGATCTTGCGGCGGATGTTCGCCATGTTCACGCGCAGGATCTGATTGTCCGCCTTGGCCTTGGGGCCCCAGATCTCGCGGATGAGGAAATCGTAGGTCAGCACCTTACCGGCGTATTTGCCCAGCAGCGCCACGATCTTGAACTCGTTGAGCGTGAGGTGAACGTCCTCCCCGCGCATGAGAACATGGTGCTTGTCGTAGTCGATGGTCAGGTCGCGGACCGTATACTTGCCGGACTGCGCGATGGAGTCGTTGTCAAGACCCGTGCGCGTATGGCGGATGGCCGTGCGGATGCGGGCGAGCAGCTCACTCGTTCCGAAGGGCTTTTCGATGTAATCGTCCGCGCCGAGATCGAGCGCCGCGACCTTGTCGCCCTCGTGCGTACGCGCGGAGACCACGATGACCGGCACGCTCGACCAGGCCCGCACCTGCTTGAGCACCTCCATGCCGTCCATGTCGGGAAGACCGAGGTCAAGGATGATCAGGTCGGGACAATGCGACGAGATCATCGACAGCGCCTCCTTTGCGCTGCCCGCCATGAGCGTGTCGAAGCCGTTGGCGGCCAGAATGGTGGACATGAAATTCTTGATGTTCTGCTCGTCCTCGACGATCAATACCTTATCCCTGATCTTCATCCTTTTTTTCCTCCTTGAGCGGCAGGTAGAAGCGGAACTGTGCGCCGCCCTCCGGCCTGTTTTCTGCGATGATCCTGCCGCCGTGCGCCTTGACGATCGTCTGGCAGACGGAAAGACCGATGCCCATGTTTTTCTTCATATCAAAGCCGCCGCTCTTCTCGCCGGAAAGCGAGCCGTCGAAGAGCGTCGCAAGTCTTTCGCGCGGAATGCCGAGCCCGTTGTCGCTGACCGTGAAGCATGCCTCGTCGCCGATGTGCTCCACGCTCAGCCGCAGCTCCGTGGTGCTCTCGCCGTGCAGCACTGCATTTTCCATCAGGTTGAGCAGCACCTGCTGGATGAGCGTCGCGTCCATCGGGACGAGCACGACCTCCCGCGGCACCTCGACCGCGATGCGGATGTTGCTTTTGAAGCGCTTTTCAAATTTGTGGACCGAGGCCGCGAGGATCTCCTCCGCCGCCTCATATTCCTTGCTGATGGCTGTCTGCTCGCCCGAGATGCGGGTAATGGAGAGCAGATTCTCCACCATGCGGATGAGCCACTGGGCGTCCTCGTTGACGTCGCGCAGCAGCTCTCTTTGCTGCTCGATCGAGAGCGTGTCTCCGTTTTCCAAAATGGCGGAAGTATTGCCCACGATGCTCGTGAGCGGCGTGCGGATATCGTGCGACATCGCGCGCAGCAGGTTCGCGCGCATCGTCTCGCGCTCGGCCTCCGTGCGCAGCCGCTCCTGCTTTTTGATCTTGGTGTTCATCGCGCTGATGATGAGCGACACCGCCAGCATCGTCAGAAAGGTCAGCGGATAGCCGGTGAGCCTGAAGTTGAACGCCCAGAATGGATAGGTGAACACGAAGTTCACGCAGATCACGCCGAAAAGCGAGCTGAAAACGCCCCAGAAATAGCCCTCCGTAAAGCGGGAGATGATCACCACCGCCAGCACGAAGATCAGCAGCGTGAAGCTGCCGTTCTCGTCGATACTGCGCAGCACAAAGCAGATCGCCGCGGCGATACCGAGCAGCAGCGCGGTGAATATCGCGTCACGCAGGTGGATCGGTATGCTTCTCCACATTTTTTCGGTCCATTGTCCGATCCGGCTCAGCAGGTCCTTCATAGCAAGCTCCCCTCCGGTCACCCTCTATGATGACCATTGTATCATATCTCATGCTAATTATCTGCTAAGCTTTCCGTTTTTGCAAGCCATTTCTGTTCAATTCCCGTCCGTTTTTGCCGCACCGGCGAATGGAAAAGCATCAGGGGCGGCGCGCTGCGCCGCCCCTGATGCTTAAAGGGAGAAGTGAGAATCTATGTCGGAGTTATGTAAGGGTGTGTCCTTCCGCTCAGATCCTGCGGATGTTGATCGAGCTCACGCGGGCCAGATCGAAGCCGGGCTCCTGCTGCAGCGCCGCGAGAATGGCGATCCTGACCTCGGCGGTCAGACCGTCCGCAGGAACAGCGGGCGCGGCGGGGGCCGGCGCCGCCTTGGGCGGCTCGGGCTTTTCGAGCTTCTGCATGACCTTGCCCATCAGCATGGTCAGGAAGATGATGCAGATGAGGCCCACGAAGGTGGTGCCCATACCCATCAGACACACAAACAGATTGGAAACTTCATTCATTGGGAAACACGCTCCTCTTTTCTCTTGGTGTTCCCATTATAAGGTTGCAGGTTTTCCTGCACAAGGGCTTTGCCGCTCTCTTCACGCCGCCTTTACGCTATAAACTTTTCTCTTAACGCGCGGTTAACCGTCCCGCTTCTCCGTCACCTCCACCACATACACAGCGCCGTCCGCGACGCGGAAGCGCACCTCAAGCCCGGCAAACGCCATGCCGTAAACGCGCTGCGGATCGCTCTGGTAGTGCGGCCGCGGGTCCTGCGCGAGAACGCCTGTGAGGGCATCGCGCTTGTCCTCCGGCACGCGCGATAGAAGCTCCGCCGGGAAGTCCACCGCCAGCGCCTCGCCGCGCTGCGGCGCAAAGCCGCCGCTCGCCTCCGGCTTGCAGTCGGCGTAGGGGAGGTACGGCTTGATGTCATAGATGGGCGTGCCGTCCATCAGGTCCGCGCCGGAAACGAGCAGCACGCTCCCCTCCGCCGTCTGCTCCACGCCATCGAGCCGCACGCAGGAAAGGCCGATGGCGTTCGGGCGGAACGGCGAGCGCGTGGCGAACACGCCCATGCGCTCGTTGCCGCCGAGCCGGGGCGGACGCACGGTGGGCGACCAGTCCTCGCGCACGGCCTCGGAGAACTGCCAGATGAGCCACAGATGGGAAAAGCCCTCGATGCCGCGCAGAGCGTCGGCATTGCGGTATTCCGGCTCAAACACGATGCGCGCACGCAGGGCCTCCACCAGCCCGCTCTGGCGCGGCACGCCGAACTTCGTTTTGAAATCGCTGCGGATGCGCGCGATGACCTTGATGCTGTGCTGCTCCATAGGACCTACCTCGTCGGTGACCGCGCCCGCGGGCGCGGTGAAATAAAAAGGCTCGCTGCGGCTATTGTATCAGCCGCAGCGGCCTTTTGCAATTTTATTTCAGCTTCATCGGGGTGAGGGCGAGGTAATCGTCCAGCGTGCCGTCGTGCAGGCAGCAGTCGATGATCTCCTTCCCCAGCGGGTCGAGATCGTCGGAAACGAACTGCTGGAGCTGCTCTTTGAAGAAGTCGGTCAGGATCTTGGCGCCGGCGTCGTAGCCCGCGTTGCCGAGCTTGGACTGCGTCTCGGGGCGCAGGAACGTCTGACGGATGAACTGGCCGTCGAGCTTCATTTCATCGAGCGCGTAGCCGAACAGCGGGCAGCGCGCGGGGACCAGATGCTTTTCGCGCACAAAACCGTTGTGGCGCGCGAGGTATTCGCGCGAGAGCCACTCGCCCATGAATCCAACATGATAAGCGCCGATGTGCTGGTTCGGGATCAGCACGTTCGTCGTCTTAGGCGCAGACATGATCTGCTCGAGCAGCAGATTCGCCTGCGTGACCTTGAGGCCCGTGGCGAACGGCCAGTAGGAGCCGACGCCCTCGGCCTTCAGGCCGCTGCCGGCGTTCGTATCGGCGATGGACGGGTTCTTGAAGCCGCGTGGAGAGATGAGTCTCCACAGCCAGGCAATGGACTGCGGCACGACCTGCAGCATGCCCATGACGCCGTAGTTCGGGTCTTTCGCAGTAGAGGGCGGCATGCGCACACCGAAGCTGCGCACGTCGACCTCGACGGGCTCGGTATCAGGCACGATGTTGTCAACCATCTTGCGCGGCAGGATGACGCGCGGGTTGGAGCAGGGCTTGCCGTTCGACTCGATCACATGCTCCCAGATGAGGCAGGTCGCACCGGGCGTGCCGTCCATGTTGAAGAAGACCAGCGGCTCGCTCGGATGGATGCAGATGCGCTCGTAGAGCGGGTTGTTGCCGTAGGCGTTCATGCCATCCATGCGCAGGAACCAGCCGTTCTCGGCGTCGAGGATGCGCAGCTTGCCGCTCGTGGGGTCCTGGATGGACTTGAGCGCGCACGCCATGTCGTCGGCGATGGGGTGGATCTTGCAGCTCTCGCCGAGCGTCATATAATATTTTTCGCCCGTGACCGTGTGCGTGCCGATGAGCAGACGGTCGTCGTCCTCGCGATGGAAGTCCTCGAGCATCTCGCTCTTACCGCCGCCGCTCGCGCCCTCGTGCATGAACACGATCTCGTTTTCATACGGCGTCTCGACCATCGCGGCGCTCGTATGGCAGCAGACCCAGCCCTCATGCTCGCCGATGTCGAGCAGTAGCGAGAATACGCCCTTCTTGGCGCTCGGGCCCGGGTAGAGGTTGTAGGCCCAGACCTCGTGCAGCTCCGCGCTGCGGTTGTGGACGACGACCTGCTTGCCGTCGAAGTGCGTATGGCGGAACGGGGGCGCGACATAGATGATGGCGCGCGGCTTATAGTGCTCGGGCACGTCCGCGATGCTCACAAAGCCCTGCATGTTGGCGAGCGAGAGCGCGAAGAACGCCGCGTTCATCGGGCAGATCATCAGGCTCGGGTAGCCGTGGCCGTTGGGGCCGGCGTAGAACGGCAGCATCACGATCTGCTGATTGCTCAGCCAGTCGAGCGTCTCCTGCCGGAGCTTGGAGAACTCATAGCCAAAGCGGTCCTTGAAGCGGGGCTTGTCGGTCGGCAGCTCGTCGCCGATGGCCATGCTGTTCGGATCGCGGCGGCGCATATAGTCCTCCATGAAGTTGACCACGCAGCCGTTCTTGCAGCGCACCACCTCGGCCTCCTTGACCGTGCCGAGCCCTTCAATGGGATACACCACGTCGTAGCGGGAGGTGTGCGTGGGGCCGTAGGCCATTTCCTGCAGCTCCTCCTTCGTCTCGGCGTAGGCGATGCACTTGCACTTCTTCAGTGCCTCCGCCACCTCGGGCGCAAGCTCAAATCGGTTGAAATAGTTGTCGGTATACATGCAGCAAGCCGCCTCCTTCAAAAATAAAAGATTAGGTCGTACATTATCACACTTTTCCCAAAAATGCAATAAAATTATTCCGAATCACTCCATCAAATTATCTGATATGCACAAATTCCGTCGTTTTTCCGACTTTTTGCAGGAAATCATGCAAAAGGGAGATGCCGTGCGGCATCTCCCTTGCTTCAGGACAGCTTGCGGATGAAGTTTCCGTGGATGGTCACGCCCTCCTGCGTGATGAAAAAGGCGTTCGGGTCCAGCTCGTGGACCACGCCATAGAGGTCAGCCTCCTCAAATTTGGAGACGCACACGCACAGCACGCGCAGGTCCTCGCCGGTGTAGGCGCCCTTGCCCTCCCAGTAGGTTACGCCGCGCCCGAGCCGTGCCATGATGTTCCTCGGCAGCTCGGGGTCCTCGTCCTTGGTGAAGATGAGCACCTGCTCGGTGATGTTCTGCTGGTGCCCGCGATCGATAAAGAGCGCGCAGAACACCGTATAAATGATGGAATAGATCGCCGCGCGCAGACCGAAGAGGACCGCGCAGAGCGTGTAGAGCAGCGCGTTGAAGCTCAGGCTGAAGCGCCCCACGCTGAAGCCCTTGCCCTTCTTGGCAAGCCACAGTCCGAGGATGTCCAGCCCGCCGGTCGAGCAGCCGCAGGTGAGCACGATGCCGAGCGAGAAGCCGACGAGGATGCCGCCGAGCACGCAGTTCGTCAGCATCTCCTCCACCAGCGGCGCCGCCGGCGGCGGCACAAGGCTCAGAAACAGCGACGAGGTGACGGTACACACCGCGGTGCGCACAAGGAAGCCCCTTCCCAGCGCCTGCCACGCCAGCAGCAGGATGGGCACGTTCGCCGCCAGATACAGGATGCCCGAAAAGTCCACGTTCGGCGACAGCCCCAGCGCCTCCACGATCAGCGTGCGGGCGACCTGGCAGAAGCCCAGCAGGCCGCCGGTGTAAAGTCCCATCGGGACAATGAACCAGTTCACACCGATGGCGTAGAGCAGCGTCGCGGCCACGGCCAGAGCCAGACGGCACCACCGGTTCTGTATCGCTTTGTGCAGCATAGACATTCCCTCCGCTCCTGTTTTCCCTGTGCTTTTTTATTGTATGCGCACCGCGTGCCGAAGTCAAGCGCGGACTACAGCGCGTAGCGCAGGCATTGATAGAGCCGCCGTTTGGCGCGCAGCAGCGTGCGGGACACCGTGGACTTGTTGACGCCCAGCTCCTGCGCGATCTCGGTCACGGTCTTATTCTGCTCAAAATTCATCCGGAGCAGCTGCCGCTGCCGCGCGGTCAGCGCCTCCTGCCGCGCCAGGCGCAGGTTGCGCTTGAGCCGAAGCAGCTCACCGTCGTTGTCCTGCGCGTTGGCGCGCAGCCACGCCGCCATGTCGCCGTAGAACTCATTGTTGCGGATGCTATAGGGTGTACCTTTCATCGCGGTGATAGTTCCTTTCGTAATAGCGTTTCGTCAGCTCGGCCAGCTCGCTCGACTGACGGCGCAGCACCTGAAGCTCGGCAATGCGCCGCTTGAGCCGCTCGGCCTCCTCGCGGTCCTGCGCGGCCCGGGCCGCGGCGCGCAGCTCCGAAATGCGCGTGCGCAGCACCGCCGCGTCCGCGCGGTATGTAAAGGATATCTGGTATAGTGTCACGCTTCCCCCTCCATTCCGAACACGGTCTCACAGGGCGCAAGCTCCGCGCGAGCGAAGGCCGGAAAGCAATCCGCGCAGACGCTCTGCCCGTTGAGATACCAGCCGCGCTCCCCGCGCAGCAGCTCGCACCCACACAGCGAGCATCGGCCGCAGGGACGGCCGTAGGGCCTGCGTTTTTCCGCAGGCGAACAGATTTTAAAGTGCAAAAGCCCTTCCTCCCGAAAAATGAAAAATTTAGGCTTGACAAACGGCGCGGCATCTGCTAGAATCCATTCTGTTGCTGAAATGCTGGTATAGCTCAGTTGGTAGAGCAGCTGATTTGTAATCAGCAGGTCGGGGGTTCGAGTCCGTCCACCAGCTCCAATTTTTTCTTTAACTTAATATGGGAGTGTTCCCGAGTGGCCAAAGGGGGCAGACTGTAAATCTGTTGCGTTTCGCTTCGGTGGTCCGAATCCACCCGCTCCCACCAAACCCGTAAGATTTTCTTACGGGTTTATTTTTATATATAATTTGCCCCTTGCCTGTCTTGAGAGGCAAGGGGTATTGTCAAAAATCAGTTTTCAAGATATTTCAGGAAGTCGTCAAAAATCGCTCTGTAGCCCTGCTCGTTTATATGCAAGCCTTGCTCCAATCAACCTAAAAAGCGGAAAATGTCAAAATATACGGTTTATTATATCCGAAACCTCATAAAAGTGCAAATTTCTCCTTGACAAATCTATTCCTTTGTGCTACAATAATTATCCAAACAAACGGGGCCGTAAAGGTTTCGACGGGGATTGTGAACCCGGCTAAGCACGCAGAGATCGCCTTATCTCTTTAAACGGGGCATTTTTAAAATTAAACGCAGACAATAGATCTGAATTAGTAGCTGCCTGAGTGCGCTACCGTCCTTGTAGAGAGCGCTGTGGCTCTATAAAGGGCGTCGACTAACAGCCAATGTTTTCGGTGAGAGTCCTGTAACCGTCAACACATCAAAGGACTACCGGACTTCTATCCTGTGAGCCGGAGAGGAGAAAGGGAATTTCAAAAGACTTCACTAAGCGTGTAGAAAGGTTGGCGGATCGGTTTTCGGACAGGAGTTCGATTCTCCTCGGCTCCACCATTTTTTCCACGCTCATATATGGGTGTGGAATTTTTTGTTTACAGTAGTACAAAACGCATAAAAATTATCCCACATTTTCCGTACCTGACAGCACTGCCCTGACACCGTCATAATTATAATATAATCACCTTTGACTTTTAAATCCCGATATGCTATACTGAGCTTGAAAACCGGAATTATTCCGGCTAAAGATTTAATGGCAGATAATATGTATTTTCACGCATCAAGGAGAAAGTAATAAATGAAACTTTTATTCAAGCAAAGATTATTCTCGTGGTTTGACAGCTACGACATTTATGACGAAGCCGGAAATACTGCGTTCGTTGTAAAAGGTGAGCTTGCATGGGGACACCTGCTCCGTATTTATAACTCCTGCGGAAAAGAGGTCGGATACATTAAGGAAAAGGTGTTTACCTGGCTTCCGAAGTTTGAGATGTATGTCGACTCTCGTTATGTCGGCTGCATCAGCAAAGAGTTTACATTCATAAGGCCCAGATTCAACATCGATTATAACGGCTGGAATATTGACGGCGACTGGCTTGAGTGGGATTATAACATCCGTGACTGTACCGGTCGTTACATAGCTTGTGTATCCAAAGAAATCTGGAACTGGACAGATACCTATGTGCTTGACGTGCAAGACCCACAGGACGCATTGTATGTATTGATGCTTGTTCTTGCCATCGATGCGGAAAAATGCTCAAGAAATGACTGAAAACGCATAAAAATTATCCCGCACTCTGAGGTGCGGGATAATTTTATATGTCGGTTTACTTTTATACCGATATTACTTTTTGAACATACCGAAAACGCCTTTCAGCTTTGATTGCGGTGCAGTTCCGTTCAGCTTGTTTTCGGTATTTGTGAGATATTCATTTGCTTCGGTCGCCTGCTCTGATGTTATGCCGAGTTCGGGAAGAAGCTCTGCAAGCTCGTTCCTTGCATTATTGACATCGGTTACTGTGTTGTAAGTCTTGCTCTTCACGAATTTAAGAGCCCTTTCCTTTGCCGCTTCTTCTCTTGTTGCGGCGGTTTTGATAAGTGATACCTTTCTGAACTTTTCGTCAAAATCCACCAGATGCTTTTTGATAATACCTATATACTTATCCTTTACGGGAGTTCTGAGCTGTGACAGCTTATCCTCGATTTCAAGCAAGTTTCTTTCATAGCTCAGTAAAGGCTCATTTTGCGGAGGTGCGACCTTGAACATTATATTCTGTATCTCCTCAAGCTCCTTTTTGGCGAGGGCGGCATTCTCCCTGTCAGGCAGAACCACTCCGTCAACCGTATTCAGCTTGTCCTCCTGTGCCTGTATGTAATCTGTCGCATCGGTTGCGAGTGTCTTGTCTATACCAAGCTTCGGCAACGTGTCATCAAGCGCCTTTATCGCCTTGTCAACGTCATCATAGGTGCAACCGGTCGGGGCTATGGATTTTACCAGCTTCAAAGCTCTTATCTGCGCCGCCTGCTGACGTGTTTCAGCCTTTGAAAACGCTCCTGTCGTCTTGAAGGTCGTATCAAACTTTGTTATATAATCGTCAATAATCGCAATATACTTATCCTTTACTGGCGTCTTGTAGCTTTCGAGCTTTGCCTTTACATCGAACAGCTTCTGCTCATAATCGAGAAGAAGATCGGGATTCGGTTTCGGTACATCGCTCATTATAGCGGTAATCTCCGAAAGCTCGGCTCTTGCCGCTTCTGCTTCTTCCTTGCTGTTGAAAGCAATTCCGTCAACGGTATTGACATTGAGATAGCATTGTCTGAATAGCTCACTTACCTGCTCTGCTTCCTCAAAGGTTATTCCGACCGTTAACAGAAATTCATCGACCTTCTGCCTTGCATCAATCAGATCCTGCTCGGTGTAACCCTTTGGAATCACGCTCTTTGCAAAATTCAGTGCTCTTTGTGCCGCCGCTTCTTTTCTTGTTTCATACACCGTAAATCCTACCGTACGGAATGTTGTGTCGAACTTTGCCTTGTATTGCTCGATAATTCCGATATACTTGTTTTTTACGTCTGTTTCATAAGATTCCAGCTTTGCCTTTGTTTCATCAAGCATTTTCTCATAAGGAAGAACGCTGTTCTTGTCAGGCTTCGGCACGGCATTTACTATTGCCGTTATCTCGTTAAGCTCTGCGGTAGCCTTTAAAGCCTCTTCCCTGTTTGCAAACTGTATTCCGTCAATTATGCAAAGGTTCTTTTCGACCTCGTCCAGATAAGCGTAAGCGTTTTCAGCCTGTGCCTCGGTTATACCGAGATGCGGCAAACGCTCGGTCAGCATCTTAACAGCATTGTCACGCTCTTCAAAAGATGTTATTCTCATGCCCTTTACATATTCAAAGGCTCTTATTGCCCCCGCTTCTTCTCTCGTCAGGCTACGGTCGAATTTTCCCTCTTTTCTGAAAAGCCTGTCGAAATCGGAAAGCAGTGCGTCTATACTTTCAAGATATTTATCCTTAACTTTTGTTTTGAACGAATCTATCTGCTTTCTCTTTTCGATAAGGTCGTTTTCATAATCAAGGTCAGACTTGTCAGTCGGCTTTGTAACCGTTTCAAATATCGCCGTAATCTGCGGAAGTTCTTCTCTTGCAAGGTCTGCTTCCGCTCTTGAGTCCATAAGAACGCCGTCTACGGTGCAATAAAGGTCATTGAAATATTTAAGACGTTCTTCGACTATATTCCTTGCCTGTACAATCTGTACGGTACTGAGCCCTATCTTTGCGGCATACTCCTCCATAAGTCCCTTGCACTTCACAGCATCTTCTTCGGTTTCACCGATATTATCGTTTACAAAGCGAGCAAGAATATCGTTCTTGATGTCGAATATATTCACGCCGAAAAATTCGGAGAATTTCCCTATGGAGTCATCCTCATCGCCCATTGTATCAATCAGTTTTGAATAGAAACTGTCCTCGTAAGGATCAAGCTCGAATATCTGCACGATAAAAGCATCTCTCTTTTCGGGGGGAAGACTTATAGACATCATATTGTTGAACATAGCCTGTGCTTTCTGCGTATCAGCCGCACTCACAGTACCGTCAAACTTTATTGCGGTGTTCTTCTCTACTATATCAAGCAGTAATAAATGCAGATTGAAGCAGGAATCATAAACACTGTTCACCATATCCTGACGAAGACTCATTGTGTTAAAAAGTTCCTTTATCTGTGAACGTGCATAGCTGCGGCTCATCATATTTCCGACCGCATTAACAAGGCTGTACGCTATACCCTCGGTGATATTCATTGCCGTTGCATCAAGCTGATTTGACCAGGCGTTTATGGCATTTCCGCCGAATGTAGCCGACTGCCAGCGAGGTCTGCTCTCTTTTCTCAGTTCTCTTGCATATTCGGCATCGTTAAGATCGGTAAGTATCTTTTCATACTTTTTGTCAATGACCTTGAACGCTTCTGTGAATTCGTCAAAATACACACCGTCAAAAGCCATATTCACAACAGTATCTTTATCTATTGTATAAATATCCACGCTGATTATATCCTGTATCAGCTCGAGCAGAGCCTTTTCAATGCAGTATACAAAAGCGCTCGGAGCATTGTTTATAAGATCGTCAAGATCCTCAAACTGCTCGTTTATCTCTGCAAATTTTGTCTGCGCTTCAAGAGCCAGTTCCTTGTACTTGTTTCTGATAATGTTATAAATGTTCCTGTCAGGAGTAATTGTAAACGGAACATTGCAGAACTGAGTTTTCAGTTCATGATTTTCACTTTCGATAATATTTTTTAAATCTCTCGCTTGCATCTGATTTCCTCCGTTTGAATATTGACAGCCTTGCGGCTTTACTGCATACGAAACGTGTATTTTGATATAACCGATATAAAATTTGCACATTCCGTTTATTATTTTTCATATTATCACACAACAAATATATTTTCCACCGTCAAATTCCACGCAAAATTCCTATCAAATTGTCATATCGCTGTAAATCCCATCATTAAGCCAAATCTTATTGTAAACTTTTTCCGTAACCGAGTTGAATTTTCCTTCCTGCTCTTGAGCAAAAGATTACAGCCAAAGTAAAACCGTCAGACAAGTATATTTTTCTGCGTTCCACATTCCCCACCGTATATCAAGGCGCAAAACAGCCACGAAAACAGCTTACATACCTCTTGACATTTACCGCCTGCCGTGCTGAATTTCTGAACCGTGCCTGCAACTGCTATATTCAGATTGGAAAACCCGATGAACCGGCAGAAAGAAAAAGCCGTAGCGCTGAACGTACAGCTTTGCTTTAAGGGCTTCAATAATAACAGCAACCCCCACACCGATTGTCTGAACGGTGCAGGGGTTGCTGCTGTTATTATATTTTTCTACGTTCTTGCAAACACCGCAAAATCTATAGCGGCACATAAACAGCCTTCACAATTGTTTATGGTTTTATACATTTCGGTCAGCGTTGCTCCGGTAGTCGTTACATCGTCAATTATGAGAATATGCTTTCCGTTGAGCTTTGTCGGCTCTGTCACAGTAAAGCAATTGTCAAGATTGCTTTCACGCTCTTTCTTACCGAGCGTTTTCTGCTGTGCGGTCTTTCTTGTTTTGGCAACGGCGTTAACTGTCGGTATGCCGGTTATTTCGGAAATCTCACGGCATATCTTCTCGGTATGGCTGTAGCCTTTTTTGATTTTATCCGTATAATAAATGGGAACAGGTACGATGACATCCGGCAGAGTTTCATAGTACCCTGTAATCTTCTGTACAAGCGTATATGCCATAAAACTGATTTTACTGCCGTCACGATGCTTCTTTGCACCTATAACTACAGGCGAAGTCTTTTTGTTATAACGGCATACGCTTAACAGCCTGCCGCCGCAAAGGCTTTCCTCTTTCTCGTTATACTCGAATTCACAGGCGCATTTATCGCAGATATAATCCATTCTTCCTATGACCTTACTGCACAAGGGACAGCGGTTCGGAAAGAACCAATCAAGCAGTATACGCTTCAGCTCGTATTTATTCATCATCATTTTCATCTAAAAACGGATTGCGTATCTTTGTCGGCTTTATTATGCCGTCAAGTAGCCGTTTCGCTGTATTTCTGTTCATTGTGCCGCCGTTGTCACGTCTGCGTCTGTCCGCTCCCGGAATATCATCGGCATCGGTAAGGCTGTCTACGGAAGGAGCGTCCAGCTTTATAACAGGCGGAGTGTGCTTTTCGCTCACAGCCGGCTTTTCCTCGGACTTTGCTTTTACGGACGCTTTTTCTCCGACCGGTACAGTAAGTGACGGCGAGGACGGCAGAATGTCAAAATCATCCTGTGTCAGATGTTCTCCGCTTTGCTGTACATCAGGGAAATCTTCTGTCGGTGTCTGTGTTGTTTCAACGGTATGCCTGTACATATTTGCCGCATAGTTGCTCTTAGGCGTTACAGAGTGCTTTATGCTGTAGTCGGCTTTTGCAAATTCGCCTGCAAAGCCCGTATCAACAGCAGGCTCTATATATGCGTTATTGTCTTTATCGGGCCTGTCTTCGCCTGTAGTGTCTTCATCGGTATATCCGCCGGATGTCTGCTGTAATTTGTCATCTGCTCCGCCAAAACTGAAAATATCGTCAAGCGGCTTGAAATCATAACCGCTAACCTTTTCAAGCTCGGAAATCTCGCTTTCGAAAGCGTTGTCGAACGGATTTTCAAACAGGCTGACATCCAGCTTATCCGTTTCATCGGCCTTTACAACGTGAACAGGCGCCTTAGGAGCTTCGTTTTGCAGTGCGGCCGCTTCCTGCTGTACGGGTGCGGTGCTTTCCTGCATCATATCATAAAGCTCACGTTCCTGCTCCTGCTTTCTGCGGCGGTTTTCCTGCTCGTAAAGAACACTGCGGTCTACCCGTTCAAAAACAAAAGGCTTTACCTCGGGCTGTTTTGCCTTGCCGGTTTTTTCTTTGCTTTCCTGTGCGGACGGCTCGCTCTTGCTTTCGGCTTCGTGCTTGACCGGTGCAAAATGCAGATCGTGAGAATACTTCTCAAATCCTCTGAATTCCGAAACGCTGAGCGTATTATGAAGAATGCTCTCCTTAATAGCCATAAAGCTCTGATACCACTCCGCAAAATCACGCTGTGTAAGATCGACGTTTATACGCTTCGACATATATGTGTACAGTTCTTTGGTCATATCCTCAAGCCGTCTTATTTCATCCGGTGTTCTCGGTGGTACCGCCGTGCTCATCTCAAGGCAGGTGCGGCCGCCCGGCTGAGCCTTACTGCAATAGTCATAGTCGTAATCCTTGTCACGAATAAAATACTCTCCGCAGCGTTCGCAGTGCTGAAGAACTCCCCCGCTTTCAAGCAAAAGGTCTATTTCCAGATCTATTATCGCCTTGAGGCTGTCCGAAACGTACACCTTCTTCGGCAGAGAACGCATCGTTGTTATTATCGTGTTCAGCACCGAATCCGGTTTTTCGGGAACATAATTCTTTATCTTAGCAAAGACGTCCATCGCCTCGCTGTCCGAATGCAGAGCGGCAAACGGTCTGTGCTCGCCCTCATATTCAATCTCGGGAAGTGCCGAAGCGGCTATCGCCTTTGAAATATTGCTCGTTATGAACGGAGCAGACGGCAGCCTGCCGACAGTGTACACCTTTGCGGCGGTAAAGCATTCCGACGGATAGCCCATCTCATTTGCGGCTACGCTGAATGTCAGATCGAAATAATCACGCTTTGCAAATGCCTGCTCTGCCGTAACCTTTTCACCGAACACAAAGTCTATCTTGCGTTTTGCGTATTCCTGAAGCTGAAGAAGGCTCACCCAGCGGTTTACCGCCTTATTGTGACGATATTCGGTAAGCCTTGTGAATATGAGCTTTTCAAACGGAGTTTTGGCATTTATAAGCTCATTCCATAAGGAAGATATACCAAGCCCCTTTTCTCTGCAAAGATATTCTATAAACAGATCCTGCACCGCTTTTTCATAAATGCCGTGGATATTCGCCTCAACATATTTGTGACACGCACCGAGTGAATTACGGAGCGCAACAATATCCTCAAGTCTGTACTCTCCGCTTTCCGCACATCTTTTGCAATAATCGGTACAGCGTCTGATAAAGCCGGAAAAGTCATATTCGGCAAATTTAAGGACAGACTGCGGATATGAAAGAGAATATATCTCACTCGAATTTATACCGGTTAAGCTGACTGTTCTTTTTATACTCATATCCGCTTTTCCTTTCCGCTGCTCCTTTAATAGTCTTCCGATGTATCATCTGTCGATACTGCGTCGAAGTTGAATTCACGCTTTCTGCCGTCAACATAAAGCGTATGCTTATCTTTCCACTTGACATCGGCAGGCTTGTTATAGTCGGAGGTTATTATATGGATGCCGCCCAATGCGTTACGGCATTCAAGGAACGGCAGGCTTATATCTCCGTCTGTTTCTTCAAGATAGAAGGATACCGAACGGCTGGTGTCGCCCTCAGGATCGACATAAAGAACTATTCTGTACTGCTTGTCGGGCGAATAGCGGTAGCTTGTGCTTCTTGCGGACAGATCGACATCCATAAGAGTAATGTTTCCGAACAGCATCTTGAAAGTCAGGTAAACAAGCACTCCTACTACATACATAAGCAGATATATAGTGCCGATAATGATCTTTGTGGTCTCGCCCGCACCGCTCAGCAGGAATATAAGTACGCTTACGACTATCGGAGGCACTGCGGCAAACCAGTTGCCGAAGCCGAACAGAAGTATAGCGAACGCCAAAAAAGGCGAAATTATCGCAACGATTCTCGTGACTATCTGCTTTCTTGTGAAAAGCATAATCCCGAAGAAGATAATATTGATAAAGATATAAAGCGTAACAAGTGCGCCCTGGTGCGTCGGCTCAAGATAATATCCCATAAAAAGCCACGCCACGAAGCCCAGAAACACGGGATAGGCTATCGACAGAAACGACACACCGAATTTGAACCATTTATTTGTTAAAAAGCTGATTACTTTTTCCATTTATTTTCCTTTCCGCTGTGCAAGGCACATACGTTTGATTTACAGCATTACTTATTATATTGTATACTAAATCGCCGCAAATTTCAAGACTTATTTCATTATCGGCAGTATTTCGGTCTTTTTTCATCATTGCAGAGCCTGCCGGTTAAATAAAAAGGAGCATCATTTGGAGCGTTCACTTAGGGATTATTGAAAACAATGATAATTTTTGAGTGACGTCCTCAAGCGGTGCAAAACAGAAATACCACACAACTGACTACAATGTCGGCTGTGTGGCATTTTTCTATTTATGCGAGAGAGTAAGACCTTAAAACTGTAAAAGTCACAATAATCAACTGGTCAATGAGCTGGAAATCAAATATGAGAATTTCGCGTTTGATAATTCTGTACATTGCATTAACGCAATCATTGTATTTTCCTTCTGCTGTGTTCTGTAATCTGCTTCTGCGGACTCAAATGCCTGTACCACAATTTTTCAAGTAGCGTCCACATAATAAAACCGCTTTCAGCACAGACGCTATGCGACAGAAGATTCGGATAGTCTAGATAACAAACTGTGAACAAAATGGCCATATTACCGAGAGATTCGTCAGTAGTGTGGTCAATCTTTTAATTATTCTACATTTGCATCTGAATTTTGTGGTTTATCCATTAATTCCGAAAACGCAACATTACAAATATCTTCGGTAACGACATCTTTGCCGCACTTTTTCTTTAATGCGAAGCACCGTGCATAGTATTTTTTTGCCCAATTTCCTTTGGTTTTAATTTTTGCGGACTTTGGGTGTTCGGTTGCAAAAATCTTAAATTTTTCCCTCCAGATTTTGCACATCAACATAAGAGAGTCGTAAATGGCAAAAAGTTCCTTGTCATCGAAAACACTGGTATCTTTATCCTTTAAGTAAAGATTCAATGATTTTTCAAATTCACGCCAATCATCTTCTCTTATTTTTTCTGAGACTTGTTTTAACCATTGAAAAATGCGTTCGTCTTCACGATTGCCAACGCGATCAAGCAAGTCCTGCCACTGTCTCCAAGTCAGTTTTTCAACAACATCTTTGCTTTGTTGCGACAGAATAAAACACTGCTGATAAAAGCTACGTGTTACTGCTTTTGTGCCTTCATTGCGCTTGCGTTCTGTTTGGGTTGCAAAAACCTTGATTTCATCCCAAAACTTACGGCGTTCCGCGATGGTTATTTCATATTTCTCTAAGAGACTTCCCAGAAACAAACCGAGGTTGTACTTATACCAGACACTCTGCCCATAGGCAGCCTCTAAATCTGCTTCGATTTGAGGTATTTCCTCTTTCAAAGCATTTAAAATCTCATCAACTGTTGCTTTTTCTTGTGACGAAAGAAGGCCTTCATATATAAGACGGCCTTCAGCGTCAAGAGAAACAAGGCGTCCCATATGTTCACCTCAAACTTTCGTAGTATACTGTTTCAATTTTATCCAAAACTCTTGGTGCAGCTTCTTGCGGTTCTAAGTCCGCAAACTCAGATCCAAACATATCATATTTTCCTTCGGACAGATACAACCATACATACTGCTTTAACATTTGTTCACGGAGATATTCAAGCTGAATTTCAGGATGGTCCTGAAGGTTCAAATATGCTGTATGACCTAAATTGATATAAATAGTGCGACCGGTGCCTGGTGTATTCCAAGAGCGACGGAAGTTTCCAGGCTCTTCGACGCCAACGATTGCAAACGATTCACTTTTGCCGTGTTTTTCATCGCAATTCAAGAAAATCTTATAGTGATAGAATGTTATTTTATCACCTTTTTCAAATTCCGGGTCTGCTTTATTGGCAATCAATCGAGCACGAAGCTCCAAAACACCCTCTGTGAGGTGCTGTGAATAAACACTCTCATCAAAAGAAATTTTTTCAATATATGGTGTGATAACATCCTCAAAAGGAGCAATCTCACCAGCGAAGGAAGCTACATCTGCAATCTTAGGACAGGTGGGATCGCTGGCGTTGTGGATGCTTACGTTCAGTTTGTAACCCAATGGATGATTGCGTTTGTTTTCAATTCTGTAACATACTTTCGATACAGCTTCGTTGAAATTCACACGGCGACTACCTTGCTGCGGGAAAAGACATTCATGCAAAACCAAAGAAACGGATTCTCGTTTTGTGATGGGTTTGTCAATGTCATAGAAAAAGGGCAATTCCTTGCGTTTTTCTTTTCCGCTACCAATGACCTTAACAATTAATACAATACGGTTCTCTGTATATTTTATAGAGTTATCTTTATTGATTACAAAAGAAAAATCTTTTGTGAACGCAGAACCCGATTGAATTGTGATCTTTTCGGAAGCTATCTGATGAACAACTGCACCATTTTGAGGATTTTCAACAAAAAGACGATATTCAAATCTTTTATCCGTGGCGTAAGAACTCTTGACACGCACAGTGAATTTAATTCTATCACCGGAAGTGAGGCGTTCATTACCAGACACGGGATACTGTATATTCTGCCATCGTACATCAAAGTCGGCTTTCTGCGGGCCCTTCCCCAAATCCTCAAATCCTAGTTTTTCGAACAAATCTTGTAAATTATCAGCAATTTCTTGCAATGCCTTGCGAAGCTTTTTATCAGCATTTTCTTTATCTTTAATAAAACCCCATTTGGTAAGAATTGCCCTTACTTTTCCATTGCAATAATTTTTAAGATTTTGGTATGTAGTTGTTTTACGCTTGCCCTTGCTTACACCAAAGTGAACTTTATCCTCGATGTCGGCAAGTTCAACTTCCCACGCTTCATCAACCTCAATATATCCCCAAAATTTACCCTTAAGTTTTTCTGGAATGTCTTTAAGTTCAATTTCTCCGATTTTCATGCCGCGGCGGTAATAAGAAACTGTATCCCAAATGTTTCCGCCGTTCTGAAATAAATAAAAGCCAAAATGCTTTACCCTATAATTGGTAGAGTAAGGTTCTGTTGCGGGAAGGTCAAAGACGTGCGTTCCGTTTTTGATTTCATCAGGAACAGCAATCGGAGTGCCGTTAACAGAGATACACGAATTGGCGCCAAGTCGTGAAATAATTAACCACCAGGATTCCTGGATGTACGGAATAATCTCACCGCTCGTAATAGAGTCAACCAACTCCGATTTAGGGGATTTGATAATCACACGTGTACCTGGGGATGTTTTTTCCGAAAGTCCAGTTTCTTTCAGAATAAATGCTTTTGCTTCATCTTCTTCAAATGCAAGAGGATAAACCTGTCCCTGTGCGTTAACATTAGCCACATACAGGCCGTCTTCGCGCAACGAGTCAAAGTAATAGGTATAGTCGTTGGATGCAACAGAATATACACTTTTACCAGCACCGAAAAGGCCTTGACCGACGGTGTTTCCACCGGAGTTAAACATCGAGGAGAAGCGAGCAAGACGCTCGGTGGCAGGCAGAATTTCTTCACGCGCCATCATAGCGTTAACTTCATCACCAGATATATTACGTCCAGTTAAACCTAATGTACCAAAGTCTTCAACAACGACAAAAAGACCTTGAGAGGTAGTCTTCAAGGAAATATCACAGTTCCAATTTTCCCAGTTATTAGGGCTTTTACGTGCGCCAACGCAGTTTTGTATAGCATCCTTCTGAAAACCGTTAGGGAAAGTAACACCGGCATCTGTGTATGCACCCAGAATCCAATCAACATTTTTCCTAAAGTTTTGAGGGATTGGCATCAATGTAGGATTGCTCATATTATTCTCCTTCCTTTATTACAGTGTAAAACGGCTACTTTTCTTTGACTCCACTTTATAAAACTTCTTTTTCGCTTCGCGAAGCTCGGCTTCAATTGCTCCAAAGATTTTTTCTACATCTTGTTGTGTGTAATCATAGGCACTTGCGTTAGAACAATTTCCGAGAAGCTGAATCATATCAATAATCTTATTTGTTCTCGCTTCCGCTAACCTAACAAATTTATCACGCTTGGTTTCTTGTTTCATTTTTAGTGCACCTCCGATTTGTTTCTACATATATCCTATCACAAAAAAATAATTTTGTCAATAGCATTTGCAAAATATTCGCAACATTTTTCAAATATTGCGAATTACAGATTGCGATATTTCTTTTAAAGAGGAAAATAGCAAAAAATATTCGCAGAATAGAGTTTGCTATTCTGCGAATATTTTTGCGATACCGCTAATTATTCTAAGTTCTCGAGAACTTTATGCGCGATTCCTTCTGCAAGCAACGGCGGGACCGCATTGCCAACTTGCTGATACTGGGAGTCTTTTGTTCCAACAAAAACAAATTTATCTGGGAACGATTGCAAACGTGCAGCTTCGCGAACTGTAATCGCTCTATCCAATTCAGGGTGAATCCACATTGATTTTCTAACGTTAACCACTGTGCCGCTCGGTTTGTCAGGATCAAGCCGCAGATAAATTGTATTTTGTGTGCGTTCAGGTTTTGAATATGTCCCTTTCAGCGATGTATCCAAACTGTGAAAATTCTTTCCTTTTTGGATAGCTTTAAAACGTTTCATTGCCACATCGGTTGTTTTTGTTGTAATGTGATTGTTTACTCCAGAGCTACCTGCTCTCATAAGCGTTGCATAACAAGATATTTTTGCAACATCTTGATACGGTAACTCACCGTGGTGGGAATCAAAACAAACATCATAGTCTTGTAAGTCCGCAATCGCATCAGCAACAGTAAGCAACGGAATATCCGCTGGGGCAGAAGGCATAAGAATTTTATCCTTATTGAACAAATCTTTACGAATGCCAATTACAATATAGCGGCGGCGTTCTTGCGGAACACCAAACCATTCAGCATTAACGGTCCCTCCGTCTTGCACATATTCGTCACCAAGGATTGCATTGATGTAATCAATTACCGAATAAGAATTCACATCAAAAACTAATGCACCCTTATCATTCATGCGATATGTTCCTATGAGTTCGTTTTGCCTAATTTCCCTCACAGTGGCTATCATTTTTTCACGCTCGGTAATATCGCTTAAGGCATTGCTACTATTAGTTATGTTTTTATCTTTAATAGCTTTTGAAATTATATGTAATCTTTCAATAACGTATTGTTGTGCTTCTGAGGGGGTGACAATCTTGGAAATATACAAATCAATAAGCTTGAGAATGTAACTTCCGTTTTTAGCCAAGAAATTTGGCAATCTGCGAGGGTTGGCTTTGTTCTTGTTCAAAACCGATAGAAGTTGCGCTAATGCTTCCGGTAAAGCAACTGTATCTAAATCTGCGTCTTCTATAGTTGTGTAATCAATTCCTGCAAATGTGCAATCAGCAATCAGGACAGAATCAGTACGTTTTGGAATGCTATACCCTTGGGAAACCAATGCCTCAATTTCATCGTTATCCTTATATGATTCATAGAAACGATGCGTATCAGATCGAAGCATACTTACATTTTCCATAACAAATGCACGAGGACGAATTTCTTTGATTGCACGAAAGTACTCCTTCACCAATCCATTATTCATACTGATCAAATGATTCTTTTGCCTGTTTGCGTTGGAAAACCCCTGGCACGGAGGTCCTCCAATCACCACATCAATTCCGCCAACACTTTTATTCAATTCACGAAAGTCATACCCAACTACATTATTTATAAAAATAAAATTAGGATTATTGGCAGATATGTTATGCTGATAAGTTTTCCTTGCGTTTTCATTAATTTCGGCCGCTGCTACTATTTCAAATTTTCCAGTTTGTTGAAATCCTAAACTGAGTCCTCCTGCTCCGGCGAACAAATCAATAGTCTTAAACATTATTGTTCACCTCGTCTCTTTTTTGGTCAACTCTATTATTGCTACGCATCCAAGCATCTACTTCGCTGATTTTGAATTTCCATTTCCTATCTATTTTATAAGCAGGCATATTCTGATTTTTTATCATCTTCTTTACGGTATCCCTACTACAATTAAGATGCGAGCATATATCTTCCATGGAAACCCATTTTTCATTTTCTGCCACAAATTCACGCTCCTTTGAAATTGCACATTATTATTTATTATAACACAAAAAAACAGAAAAAGCAAGTGTTTTATAACTAATATCAACTAATTACATTGTTTTAATACTAACTACTACTAACAACAACTAATAATTATGCTCGATAATACAATATTAAACATATAGCCTTCGTGAATTCATTTCTGCGAAGGCTCTTTTTTATGATAATTTTGAAGTTTATTCAAATCAATTTCGCCAGAACGGCTTCTTTTTCGCAGTAATTAAGTGAGAGGACTTCGATTTTGCCGGGTTTCCTTTGACTTAAGATACAGAGGGATTGATTTTTTCGGCAGTAAATAGAAAGAGAAAATTTATTTTTTAGTCTTTCGGCCAAAACACGCAATCCTGTCCAGATTGGTCTATGAAAAGAGAAATTAAAAACTTTTCTGTTTTTCACTTTTAGGCAGAGAAATAAGAAGTTTTGGAATTCCATTGAAAAACTGTTCCCTTATATCCGGTGTTGTGTTGGAAGTAAAATTTTCAGCAACAATAAAAACCTCGAAAAAGTGGAACACTTCAGCATATCACCTCCAGTGGGTAGTAGAGAGCAAAAACGACATTTTTAGTCGGAGGTGTCCAATCCAGCAATTCCCCGTGGCTACAAGGGAGAAAGAAAACAGTAGCACTAAATTTCGATGAATATAAAACTATTTTGAAAAATCGGTTCGGTTTTTCATATTGTCTGTCCTTTATAAAGTGAAAGGTCCAAAATCGTAAAACAAAGGAGAATCAACCTTGAAAGTTCAGTTAGACAAAATACCGCAGTACTTAAAAGAATATGGTCATTTCTGCAACTGGAAATACGAATTGCGTGACGGTAAAAAAACAAAGGTCCCGTATACTCCTGGGACAACACACAAAGCCAGCGTGAGCGACCCTGCCGCTTTCACACCCTTTGGAACTGCGGCATCCGCAACAGAATATGACGGCATTGGTGTTCGTGTCTGTGACAGGCTTGTTGGCATCGACCTCGACCACTGCATAGTGGACGGAATAATACTGCCGTGGGCGCAGGAGATCGTAGACCGATTTACCTCGACCTACATCGAAATTAGCCCCTCCGGCGCAGGTATAAGAATCTTCTGCCTGTTGCCGAACAGCTTCGCCTACGATAGCAACACCTATTACATCAAGAAAGGTCACATCGAAGTCTACATTCCCGGCTACACCAACCGCTTTCTCACTGTCACCGGAAACGCTCTCACGAATGCAGATATAACAGAAACGGCAGATGCACTCATTTGGCTACTTAATACTTATATGCGTCGTCCCGCACAGTCTGTTTCTACGGTGGTTGTTCCCGATAAAAATTACCTCAGTGATGCTGAAGTCATCGCAAAAGCCACTTCTGCCAAAAACGGCGAGAAGTTCAGCCGATTGTGGGATGGCGACATTACCGGGTACAAGAGCAATAGTGAAGCTGACGCTGCTTTTGTTTCTATGTTGGCATTCTGGTGCGGAGGTGACAAGGCGCAGGTGGACAGGCTGTTCCGGCAGTCCGGATTGATGCGTGAAAAGTGGGACGCTCCTCGAGGCGCTGATACATACGGCAACATTACAATCGCCAAATCACTCTCCGGAATGACCGATTATTATAAACACATCATTCCACGCTTAGCCATCGATGACTTCAATGTGGACAGGCTTAAGGAACTTGACCCTATGGACTCCTCCAAATACCCGTGGAACGATATTGGCGCTGGTCATATTTTCGCAGATTTTTACCGTGATAAACTGCGCTTTGTTCCGGAGCGTAAGATGTGGTTCTACTATGAGGACGGAATTTGGCAGCCGGACACAGGAAGCCTACGGGCGATGAAATTCTGTATGGAATTGGCTGATTTGATGTACACCTTTGCTCTTGAGATAAAGGACGAGGACAAACGAAAGTCATATATGAAATATGCCGGTCGGTGGCAGAGCCACACCAATCGCGTCAATATTCTCAAGGATGCCCAGGTATATCATCCTATTCCGTGTGGAAGATTCGATTCGGATATATTCATTTTCAACTGTAGCAACGGCACCCTACACATTGACACCGGCGAGTTCACTGAACATCGTAGCGCCGACCTGCTTACAAAGATAAGCCCTGTAAAATATGACCCGTCAGCCTACTCGCAACGTTTCAGCGATTATATTGATGAAATAATGAGCGGCGACACTGACCGAGCCAATTTTCTTCAAAAGATATTTGGCTATGGTCTTACCGGAGATACACGGCACGAATGTATGACCATTCTCTACGGTGTAACCACCCGTAATGGCAAAGGAACTCTTTGCGAGAGCGTTCTGAAGGTACTCGGAGATTACGGCTGCACATCCCGACCGGAAACTATTGCCACGAAGAATTACAATAACGGCTCACAGCCAAGTGAAGATGTGGCTCGCCTTGCAGGTGTGCGCTTTGTAAATATCTCCGAACCCAGCAAGGGTATGGTTTTGGACGCAGCAAGAATAAAATCTATGACAGGAAACGACACTCTCAATGCCCGCTATCTGCATGAAAACAGCTTTGATTTCCAGCCGCAGTTCAAGATTTATGTAAATACAAACTACCTGCCGGTTATAAATGACATGACCCTGTTCTCCAGTGATAGAATTATCATTATTCCGTTCGACCGACATTTTGACGAGCAATCCCGCGATACCACCCTCAAACGGCAGTTCGCAGAACCCCATGTCCAGAGCGCCATTCTCAACTGGCTATTGGAAGGATACAGGCGGCTGCGAAACGAGGGACTGTTCCTTCCGAAATCCGTAAAGGACGCTACAGAACGCTATCAGCACGACAGTGACAAGATGGCGCTGTTCTTTGAGGACAACCTCGTGGCGGACGATGCCGCCGAAGAACTGACCTCCACGGTATATGCCCGGTATAAGGGATGGTGCCAAGAGAACGGAAGTTACCCGGAGGGCATGAAAAACTTCAAGCAAGGACTGCAGGCTTTCGCCCAAGTAGTCCGCAAGCGCCCCAAACGAGGCGGTGAGAAAACCACAGTTCTCATCGGCTATCGGCTCATCTCCGAGTTCGATGTTCCGCCGCTGACATAAATCACAGGGTTGGGGCAGTGTGGCAGATAATTATAGGTTTTCTCTATAGGAAAACACATCTTGAAAACAACCACAATTACTTGCCACATTGCCCCAATCATAAAGGAGGTGGTGCCTATGATTGAATAAATGCAACGTCAGAAAAAAACAAGAAATGAGCGTTGCTGGTCTGTAGTCAACGCTTGCAACATTAAGGAGGAAAATATGGACACAAGAATTACAAGGGAATTCTTACAGGAACACTTCCGCAAGCACAATTCTCTCACGGTTTACAAAAACGACGGTACTCCCGTCACTTTTGAAAAGCAGTATAAGATTGCTATGTGCGATGGAAACTGCAAGTTAACTTTTAAGACATACGATGAATTTATGTCTTTCTACAACAAGCATGGTCTTTGCTTGAATTCAGTTATAACAATTGATTGATTTATTCTGTGCGTCGCCATGCCCCAGGGGCGGTCACAATCTCTGTGGTTGCCCTCTAGGACAGCGGGCGTGGGTCTTACGCACAAAAATTCCGGTTCAAACGGGGTATTAACCCCAAACACATAAAGGAGGTTCATTTTATGATTATAACCAAAGATTACTTCGAAAATCAGCTCAGAAAGCACGGAAAGGTTACCGTCTATTCAATGGATAACACACCGCTGACTATCAGCAGGGAGTTTTTCGTGTGCCGCACAAGTCATGCGCCTTTCATCGAATTCGAAATGGATTGCGAGGATCTGGAAAGCTTCTGTAAGGACTTCGATCTGTCACTTTCGCCTAACGACAACCACTAACACCAAGGAGGAAAAACAATGAGCATTTATTCTAAAATGTTGCCAAAAATTGAGAACCGTGACTACGAAACTCACTTTTGGAACGCTATGCGTGGAAAGGCAATCAATAGAGAAACCCTGAATAACGGTGTCGAACCCACCACCGACGCTTATACTCTTTCGCCAAGAGGACAGGAAACGTTTATATCCGCTATCAAGGAGGAAAGCATATTCCGCAATCTCGCTGCCGATATGCGAATTTATGACCACGACAGCCGAATAAAAACTGTCAGCACTGATGACGTGGCAGTCTGGGTTCCAGAGGGAGGCTCCATTCCGATTCAGACCGGAATAGGCGACTTCAGCGACATCACTATCGCAAAACACAAGATAACAGTATTCCTTAAGCTGGAGAACACGCTCGTCTGCGACCCGTTTTTCAATATTGAGAATTATCTGGTCAAACGTCTGGCTAAAAACTTCGGTAGAGCAGAAGATTATGGATTCATCAATGGCAACGGCAAAGAATCGCCTGTCGGTATCCTCTCTGAAAACGGAGGCGCACAAATTGGTGTAGCTGCCGACAAACTGACATTCGACAATGTAGTCAACCTGTTCTTTTCGGTAAAGCAGGAATACCGTAAGCACGGCACTTGGCTTATGAACGATGAAACGGCTCTTGCACTCCGTTCACTTAAGGATAATGCCGGGCAACCTATCTGGAATCAGGATAATGACACTATTCTGGGGCACAAGGTATGCATTTCCGAATTTATGCCTGCTACTGAATCTGGCAGCAAACCGATTGCTTTCGGTGACTTCAGTTATTACTGGATAATTTGCAGACGTCCTGTAAGCATACGAACTCTCACCGAACAGTTCACCAATGTAGACTGCATTGGCTATCTGGCATACGAACTTCTCGACGGTAAACTTGTCAGACCTGAAGCCATAAAGGTTATGCAGATTACCGATTGACGATTTGCAGGCAATCCCCTGTGAGCAGTGCTTGCAGGGGAATTACGTCAGACAATTGCAGAAGAAAGGAGAACATAATGGATTTGAACGATATAATTACAAAGAAGCCATGCCGAGTTTCTGAAATACAGGTCGGAGAAACGATTTTCACCGTAATCTCTATAGAAAGCGACCTGGCAAAAGAAAACCTTTATAATAAGGTCAAAAGAATGATACTGGACAGCGGCAGCAATAAAATTAACACTTCGCCGATACATACTTAAGAATTGCAAACTGCGCATACGTCCTTGACTTATCCGCAATAGTATGGTAATATGTAAATCCCGCTTGAGGGCTGTCAGAAAGGAGTATATTATGAAACAATTAAATAGACAGTCCTCGACTATTGCGATGGATAAAATCACAGCCCTGTATTGCCATCTTTCACGCGATGACGAGCTGCAAGGGGACAGCAATTCCATTCTGAACCAAAAGGCAATTTTGCAGAAGTATGCTGATGATAACGGTTTCTGCAACACAATGTTCTTTGTCGACGACGGTTTCAGCGGTACTAATTTTGCTGGGGTTAGATAGCGATACTTTTTACATCTACCATGTTGCGGCGGTCATGGTTGACAACTTGCGTCGGCTCCTGCTCGGTATCAACCTGTCCGACAAAGCTATAATGGATTTCGATTTTCCGGGTGTTGGTTTCCCGGTCTAATTCATGTATCAAAATACGGTCGATAAACTCATGGACGTTTTCATAGGTCAATTCCTGTATGTCGCTGTATTTCCCGACAATCTGAATAAACCTTGATATATCCCTTTTTCGCTCGGTAACGGTTGCGATCTGCTGTTGTAACTCGTCTATCCTTGCGGCAAGGGATTTCTTTTCGTCCTCATAGCCGGAAGTTAGAAACACAAACCGTTCATCTGTCAGTCTGCCTAATGCGTTGTCCTCATACAGCTTGCGGAAAAGCGTGTCAAGTTCGGTCATACGCGCCTGTGCTTTGAAAAGTTCCTTTTGCTGCTGCGCTAATGCCTTTCTCGCTTCCATGTCGCCGTACTCGGTAGCTTTACAGATAAAGTCCTGTTCGTGTTCCTTAACATACCGCAAAACCCGCCGCATATCTTCCAGCACTAAATCAAGAAGTACGTTTTTGCGGATATAATGAGAGGTACACTCGCTGCCTGTCCTTGCCCTGTTGCGCCATGCGCCGCAAGAATAGGAAAACTTGCGCGGCTCGATATTTACGCCCTGTTGGTAATACATCTTATGTCTGCAACCAGCGCAAAACAGCAAGCCGGAAAAAATATCAATCTCCGCTGCTTTTGTCGGGCGGTGGCGGGTAGCAATCCGCTTTTGCGCAAGTTCAAAGGTTTCCTCGTCAACAAGCGGCTCATGGGTGTTTGGGAAGAAATAGCGTTGTTCTTCTTCGTTCTTCCGGGTCTTTTTCGACTTGTAGGATACCTTGTGAGTTTTCGCGGTTATGGTATGCCCTAAATATTCCTGCCTTGCTAATATGTCATAGAGCGTTTTGTCCGGCCAAGTATAGGGGGCGATCATTGCCCGCTGATACCGCGCCTGTCCTGTACGCTGATAGCGCAACGCTCCAATCGTCAAGACTTTGTTTTCCGCAAGCCATTTTTGGATTTCGCACATACGCACGCCGCTAACAAACATAGCGAAAACCTGTTTGACAATCGGCGCGGTTTCCGGGTCGGGTATAAGGTGGTGGCGGTTGTTCGGGTCTGGGATATAGCCGTATGGATATTCCCCGTTGACGCGCTCGCCTTTTTGCGCCTGTGCCTGTTTAACTGCGCGGATTTTCTTGCTTGTGTCGCGGGCGTAAAACTCGTTAAACCAGTTCCGCAAGGGGGTAAACTCGTTATCCTCCCGCGCTGTGTCAACTCCGTCGTTGATCGCGATATAGCGTACTCCGTTTTCGGGAAATACAATCTCTATGAGTTCGCCCGTTTTCAGATAGTTTCTGCCAAGACGGGAAAGGTCTTTGGTAATGACCGTCGCCACTCGTCCGGCTTCCACTTCCTGCAACATCGCTTGCAGCCCCTCGCGCTCAAAACTCACGCCGGAAAATCCGTCGTCCACAAAAAACTTTGTGTTCAAAAAATGGTGTTCGTCCGCATAGCGTTGAAGTATCATTTTTTGGTGCTGTATGCTTCCGCTTTCTCCGGCTTGCATATCCTCTTGACTTAAACGGCAGTAAAGGGCGGTGATTTTATTCGACTGTAACATTAGTCCTCCTTTCCGACAGCCGAATAAACAGGTATAATGTGTTGCTATCATTATACCATATCCCGCCGCCTAATGCACTACTCGGACGCTAAAAATCCCGGATTTCCGGGCTTTTTCTGCAAATCCTTTACAATGAGTTTCTCAATCTTTTTATGGATTGTATCGGTTGCCTTTTCACTCGGCAACGCTTGAACAAGATAGGTGATTTTCCCTATTTTGCGTTCGGTTGTAATTGTCTGTTTTTTATCCATTAGAAAAACCTCCTTTTCCTGTATGGATAAACTATATTCGTCAAAAGGCAAAAACGGGCGGTTGTTAGCTGCAACCTCACGGGAGTTTCACCCCGGCCCATGCTTATGGGTGCGCCGCGCAATACTTTGAGGGTGTTCAACGCGGGAGTATCATTGTGCCGCCTTGTATGTCGTCGCCCACAAGCTGCTAAACCTGTTTTACGGCGCGGTAGTTCTCGCTCGGCTTTTCCCCTATGGGGAAAAGCTGTCATGGCGTACCCGCCGACTGGCTCGGTACAGACGGAATGTACCCGTTTGCCTGTTATGCTGCGCACCAAAGGCCGCTTTCTTTGTCAAAGAACAATAGGCTTTGTCGGCCTGCAAAAGCACATCAACAGCGGATATGCTTTTGCGGAACGACAAATAGCCCATAACGGGAAGCGTGGAAAGGGGACACGCTCCCCGCATGGGCTAAAAGATTATCCTACATGAAAAGCAAGGGTGCGGGTAATAAGGCGCACTTGCAGCCTGTTACGCATTTCCTCGTCCACATAGGAATAGGTATTGCCCGCGTCGTCTTTCAGCGTGCGGGTACAAAGTTTCGCTATGTAACCCTCGTAGTGCTTCAAGATCGCGCACATGGCGGTTGTGTCGCCGTTTGCCGCTGCGGAAATGACAGGGAACGGCAACAGATTTTCAGACTTCCTAACGGTATTCATCATCTGCTTTTCCCTCCAAATACTGTTTGATTTTCGCAAGCGCGGATTTCCTGTGCCGGAAAACCGTCGTGCGTACAACATTCAGCAGTTCGCCAATTTCCGCGTCGCTCATATCCAAGAAGTAGGACAAAAGGATAATGTCGCGTTTCCTTTCGGGCAAAGCGTTAAGGGCTTCGGCAAGCAGTTCATTTTTGACGAGTACATCAAAGCCGGACACTTGAAAACGGAAATAATCGCTTTCGTATTCGTCCGTTGTGAAAAGCTGCGCGAGTTCGCTTTCGCTCAAATCCGAAAAAGTAACTTCGCGTGCTGCGCGTTTCGCAAGAGTGCGGCGGTGGCTTTTCGCTTCGCCGACCAAAGTTTTCTTTGCTAATGCGTCGTACTGATGTTGTATTCTTTCCTTGTCGGAAGAAGATAGCTCCATAGAGTTCACCTCCTTCCCGCGTGGAGTAGAGGACGGGAGTTAAGGGCTTGTCCTCTCTGCCCCTTTCGCTCCGTACCCGTTCGGGAGATGGCTCTTGAGTGCGCTTTTCAGAAAAAAGTTGAAAAAAGCAAAATGCGCCCGTCCGCAAGACGCGGACGGGCGCAAAGGAAATGTAAGCAGTAGCTAAATGTATTGACAGTTCACATTCATAGCCGGAATATCCCGCTTGCGGAGCATAGCTTTTTTTGACCGCAAAGCATTAGGCGGGTTACAGTAAATAAAAATGGACACGGCGATACCTCCCCGATACCGCCGTATCCTTAAAAAAGGGCGACTTTAATACACTACCCGCAATCCATTCTATAATAGGGAACAGCGGCTTTTGCGCAATATTAAATAAAAAAGCCGATAACACATAGGTTTTTTGACCTAATGCGTTATCGGCTCTGCGTCTATGCGTCTGGCACTTTTAATCATTTTTTTTTGAATTTATTATATGTGTTAGCTAACTGTCCACAAGCCGCGTTAATCTCTCTGCCATGAGAAACTCTCATAGTAACTTCAAGTCCTGCTTGCTCTAATTGATGTTTGAATGCAACTATTTCCCGTTTCTGTGGTGCTTTAATTCTTGAATTGCTTGTTGGGTTGTATTGTAACACGTTAATCATAACTTTTTTGCCCCGAAACCATTTTGCAAGTTGTCTTACATCTGAGGGCCGGTCATTTATACCCGGTAAAAGCAAATACGCAAAGACAATTTTGCGATTATGCCTTTCAGAATAGGATAAGGCTTGCTTAACAACATCTTCAATAGCATATATGCGCATGTGAGGAATAATACGATTTCTTGCAGATTGTGTTGCTGCGTGTAAAGATATTGTCAACTGAATTTTAAGATGTTCCTCGCGCAATTTTTTTAATTGATCGACCGGACCAACTGTTGATATGGTAATGCCGTCGGTTGGAAAGTTGAGCCCATATCTATCTCGGAGAATATGGATTGCTTTTATCAAGTTGTCATAATTGAATAAAGGCTCTCCCATACCCATAAAAACGATACGGTTTACTTTTCGACGCAACAATATAATCTGTTGTACGATTTCTGACGATGTTAGATTACGAACAAAGCCATTTCGCCCGGACTCACAAAAAATACAACCAACAGGACAACCGACTTGTGTGCTCACGCAAACAGTTCCACCATCTCGCCGCTTGATAAAAACCGTTTCAATGTATTTGTTGTCTTTCAGTTCGTAAACATACTTTTCAGTATCACTGCTTTTGCAAATATTTTTTACCAACATTGATAGATTTTTTTTGCGTGGTAATTGCTTATATAATTCTTCATATAAGGCTTTTGCTTCATTCTCGCCAATAACTTCCGACATTTCTTTGTAAGTAAATCCGTATGGATCATTCCGTACTTCCGCAGGCGTATATTTAGGTAAACGTTTCATTTTTATATCCTTTCTTCTAAATAATAAAAGTTTGTTTTTCTGTATTTTTGATTACAATCTCTAATTTTTCTACATCAATGATATGCGTCAATTTGCATTTAGGGCAGAAAAGAGGAAAATCTTTTAATACAGTATTATGAAATACTTGAACTCTCGTCTTTCCGTTACAAATCGGACATTTTATCCAATATTTTTTAAGCATTATATTTCACTCGTCCTTTTTACACAAAAAAATGCAGGTCAATCCTCAACATGAGCATTGACCTGCATTTATAATGCACAGAGCAGTACAACAAAACTAAGGCATAGCTTGCACTATGTCTATACTATATCTATACGTCGTTAGTTTTTTGTATAGCATCCGCAAAATAAGCATGACAAAAAAGCCCATGTTGAAAATGGGAAAATCCTTTTTTTCAATGCTTATCTAATACGCATGCTATGCAACATAAACGCCGCCTCCTTTTACATAAATTTTATTTTATCAGAAAATCAGTCTACTGTCAATACACAACAGGAAGTATTTAACCTAATGATATGAATTGTGTGGACATATCCAAAAAGAAAGGTGAACTGTAAAATGTAACAGGGTGAATGAAAATGGCAAAAAGACCCGTACCATTGTACGACTTTAAGGCTTTCGGGGCAGCTATAAAAGCCGCGAGAAATGAATACGGCGAGAGCCGCAAAAAGGTAAGCGACGAGTTATATATTTCCCCGCGCTACCTTGCGAATATCGAGAACAAGGGACAACAGCCGAGTTTACAGGTATTCTATGACCTTGTAACCCGGTATCATATTTCGGTAGATCAATTTTTCTTCCCGAACAGCAATGCGGAGAAATCCACCGGGCGGCGGCAGCTTGACGCGCTGCTGGACGGTATGAGCGATAAAGGCATACGGATTGTAACCGCAACAGCAAGGGAGATAACGGAAGTCGAAAAAGCAGAGGATTAACCTCACAATATGAGAAATCGGGAGATTGCAGCGCATGGCGGCTGCAATCTTTTTTTGCGTCCAAAATCAAAGGAACGCGCAACAAATACCGCCTTTCGGTGGGGGTATGGAGTAGATAGCAAGCACAGCAAACGAGTACCCGTTTGCGGAAAATGCTTGTTGGGATAATCCCAAACCCTTATACCGAAAGGCGGTGCGGAAATGGAAAACCGAAAGAGAAATATACAGATGAAGTTTTACGTTACGGAAGAAGAAAAGCGGCTGATCGACGAGAAGATGAAGCAGCTTCCCATAAAGCAGTATGGGGCATACTTCCGTAAAATGGCGATAGACGGGTATATTCTTGTCGTTGACCGAAGCGACACAAAAGCATATATCCGGGA
>ERZ824575.847-NODE-847-length-34508-cov-7.820045_pt1 | contig 34508 bp, 37 predicted proteins | sample MGYA00519470_ERZ824575 | MGnify/ENA primary metagenome ERZ824575 (study PRJEB31778, sample SAMEA3449170) | human gut metagenome | biome: human gut; feature: human-associated habitat; material: faeces | place: United Kingdom | collected 2010/2012 ...
GAAAGCCGCGAAGGACAGGTAAAGCTGCGGATTCTCACGCATAACAGAGGGGCGCAGGCCGTAGAGCAGGTTTTTGAAATAGCTGTCCCGCCTCGGCGTGAGCCGCGGCGAATCCTTGATCAGCACGAGCGACACGAGTCCGACGACGGATACCGAGACGCCGAAGATGTTGAAAAACTCGCGCCATTTTCCTTGCTGGGTCAGCCCGTCAAAGCCGCCGAAGATTATCAGCATGGAGATGAGCGGCAGTATCGCCAGCACGCTCTCCACGCGGCCGCGGTTGTCACTGTCGGTGATATCCGTGACGTAGGCGTTGAAAGCCGCGTCGTTCGCGGTGCTGCCGAAGAAGGTCATCACGCAGTCGAGCACGACGACGCTCTTCTTTTTGAGCTCGGGGTGCGCGTGGATCAGGCGCTTGGCGCCCTTGCCCCCCTGCGTGCCGCCGTCGAGGAACAGGAAGCACACCTCACCGCGGTAGCGCGGCGTCAGCGCCTTTGCGACCTCCAGCAACGCAACGACGCCGGAGGTGTTGGCATTTTTGTTGTTCGTCTCACTCTTGCCATATTTGGGGTAAAAGAGCCCAACAACCAGCAGCAGTAAAAAGAGCGGCAGCGTCATATTCGGCATGTTGAGCGCGAACGTCACGCCGAACGAAATAAGGAAGCTCACCGCCAGCGCCAGCAGAGGCATCAGCGCCTCGTAGAGCATGTACGTCGCCGGTCGCGTCGGGCAAATGAGCGGCGGCAGGACCTCGCGCACGCCGGTGTCGTAGTGCGCCGCGAGAACGATCTTTGCCTTCTCGATGTCGCCGACGACCACATTCGTCACATTGCCGCCCGCCGAGAGCGCCGACGTCCCGCTCTCGAGCTTCGGCGAATAGCCGAGCTCCTTGAGTGTGTAGACAAGCCAGGTGCGGAAGTCCACTTTTTCTTTTTCCTTGCGCCGCACCGGAAAATCCCGCTCGATGCGCTCAGCAAATTCGTTCATCTAATGTTCCTTTCTTCGAAAAAGCGCCGCATCGCGGCGCTTTTCTCTGACATGTGATTTCGCTTTACAGTAGTTGATTTTTAAAGTTCTCCGCCGCGCAGAGCAGCTCCTCTGCCCCTAAGAGCATCGTCTCGCTCGGGTGGTCTCCCCCGCTTAGGCGGGCGATCTCGCCGCGGCGCGCCGCGCGGTCGAGCGCGACGACCTTTGTGAGCGTGCGGCCGTTTTCCTCGCCCTTTTCCACGCCGAAGTGCGTGTCGGCCATCGCCGCGAGCTGCGGCAGATGCGTCACGCACAGCACTTGCCGTGTGCACGAAAGCTTGGCGAGCTTTTCCGCCACGCGCTGGGCAGCCCTGCCCGAAACGCCGGTGTCGACCTCGTCGAACACCATCGTCATCACGCTGTCCTGCTCGGCCAGCACGTTTTTGAGCGCCAGCATGATGCGCGACAGCTCGCCGCCGGACGCGATCTTCTGGATGGGGCGCAGCGCCTCGCCCACATTGGCGGACATCAAAAACGCCACGGCGTCCACACCGTCCTCGCCCATGTCCTTTTCCTGAAAGTCGATGGCAAAGCGGAGCTTCGGCATATCGAGCTCGCGCAGTTCCCTGGAAATACGCTCCTCAAGCTCCTTTGCCGCCGCGTGACGGCGGTCGGAGAGGGCCTGCGCCGCTTCGCGCGCAGCCTTTTCCTGCTTTTTGAGCGTCTGCTCGAGCTGCTGCGCACGGTCGTCTGCATACTCGATGCGGTCCAATTCCTCACGCGATTTTTCAAGATATGCAAGCATCTCCTCGACGCTTGAGCCGTACTTCTTTTTCAGCCGGTAAAGCTGGTCGCAGCGCGACTCCACGGCGTCGAGCTCCTGCGGAGAAAAGTCGTATTCATCCTTCTTATCGCGGATCGTTTCGGCAAGGTCATACGCTTCACAGCGCAGCGCTTCCAAACGGTCCGAGAGCGTGATGAATTCATCGCCGAGGCTGCGGAGCGAGTGCAGCGCATCCTCCGCCTCCTTGATAGCGGACACCGCGCCAAGGCCCTCGTCCCCACCGTTCAGGCAGGCGTCCGCCTCGGAGATGGCGGAAACGAACTTTTCGCCGTTGCGCAGAATATTGCGGCGGGCAAGGAGCGTCTCCTCCTCCCCCTCCTGCAAGTCCGCGCGCTCGAGCTCGCCAATCTGATGGTGCAGCATGTCGACACGGCGCGCTTTTTCGGCCTCGTCCATCTTGAGCGCGTCGATCGCGCGGCGCGTCTCTTTCATCGCGTCATAGCGCGCGCGATACGCTGCCAGCTCATTTTCCGCGCGGCCAAAGCGGTCGAGGTAGACAAGGTGCTGCTCTTCGTCGAGTAACTGCTGTCCGTCGTGCTGGCCGTGGATATTGAGCAAGCTCGCGCCGATACGCTTGAGCTGCGCGACCGTCACTGGCCGTCCGCCCACGCGGCAGACGTTTTTGCCGTCACCGTACAGCTCGCGCTGCAATAAAAGCGTTCCGTCCTCCTCCGGCGTAAAGCCGTTTTCGGCGAGCCCCGGCAAATCTGCCGGGACCGCGCTGAACGTCGCGCTGACAAACGCCTTCTCCGCGCCCGTGCGGATGAGCTCGCGCGACGTGCGCTGGCCGAGCACCGCACCGAGCGCGTCGATCACGATGGATTTGCCCGCACCGGTCTCGCCGGTGAGCGCGTTGAACCCGCGGCCGAACAGAATGTCCGCCCGCTCAATGATGGCGATATTTTCAATGTGCAAAAGCTCAAGCATCGCTCATTCTCCTGCAAAATTTTGTTCTTACTTGGTCTGGCGCTGTCTCTGCATGTCCTCGATCTCCGAGCAGAGCTCGGCGGCGGACTCGTTTTCGCGCATCACGATCAGCACCGTGTCGTCACCCGCGACGGTGCCGACCTTGGCGGAGATATCCATCCCGTCAAACGCTGCGCCGGCCGCGGGGCCGAGGCCCGCCATCGTCTTGATGAGCACCAGATTCTGCGCGCAGTCGACCGAAACGATGCTCTCGCGCAGGATGGTCTGCAGGCGGTCAGCCAGATTCAGGCGCATCTTCTGCGTCGAAACGGCGTAGCGGTAGGTGCCGTTGCCGGTCGGCTCCTTAATTAAGTGGAGCTGCTTGATATCGCGGGAGATGGTCGCCTGCGTGCAGGAGATCCCCTCCTTGCGCAGGCTGTCGATCAACTGCTCCTGCGTTTCGATCGCCGAAGCGGCAATGATCGCAAGGATCTTTTCCTGTCTTTCATTCTTCATTGCTGGTTCCTCCCATCAACATTTTCTTTTGTAAGATCTCGCAGAAACTGCGTTTGCTCAGTCGAACGAGCTTGGTGTCGAATTTCGAGCGGCGCACTTCAATACTGTCGCCGCTGCGCAGTGAGAATGCGCGCCCGCCGTCCACGCTCAAAAGGACGGGCTTGTAGCTGTTTTTTTCCGTCTGCACAGTGATGACCCGCTCGGGCGAGAGCACGTAGGCATTGGCATGCACGCTGTGCGCGCAGATGGGCGAAACAATGAAGTTCCGTGCCGTCGGCTCGACCACAGGGCCACCCGCCGAGAGCGAGTAGGCCGTCGAGCCCGTCGGGCTCGCGACGATGACGCCGTCGCCCGCCACGTCCACGAGCTTTCCCTGCTCGGTGAAGATTTGCAGCCGGATCACGCGCGAGATGTTGCCGCGCGCGATGAGCGCTTCATTGAGCGCAAGGTTCGAGTAAATAACCCGCCCGTCGCGCTGGACGCTCACGTCGAGCATCATGTGGCTCTCGATCTCATACTTTCCATCACACAGGTCGCGCAAGCGCAAAAGGTCTTTGCTCTCAAGCTCGGCCATGAAGCCGAGGCTGCCGAGGTTGACGCCCAGCACCGGAATGTCGCGGTGCGCAGCGGTTTTGGAAAGGTGCAGGATCGTACCGTCGCCGCCAAACGCGATGATCATGTCCGCGCCGCGGATCTCCTGCTGAAGCGGCTCAATGTTGAGCCCGTAGCCCTCCGGCGGCTCCTGATTGCGAAACGGCAGGCACACGACATTCGGGCAGCCAACCTCGTCGAGCACGCGCTTGGCCTCCTTCGCGACGCGAAGCTGCGCGTCGCGGTAGGGATTCGGGCATAAGATGACTTTTCTCAGCATCCCGCGCCCTCCTTCCCGTGGTCGAGCGCCGCGTGTGACTGCTCCACAAGGCCCTGGAGGTCAAACGTCTTCTCCACCCAATCGCCGCTTTCGAGATACCCGAGGTATTCGATGTTTCCCTCGGGTCCACGAATAGGAGAGAATGTGATATCAAGCACTGTAAAGCCAGAATCCTTTGCATGTGTCAGGAAGTTTTCCAGCACCTCAAGGTGTACGTCCGGGTCACGGACGACGCCCTTTTTCCCCACCTTTTCGCGTCCCGCCTCAAACTGGGGCTTGATGAGGCAGGCGACATGTCCGCCCTCTTTTAAGACGCGGTGCACCGCAGGCAGGATCAATTTCAGCGAAATAAACGACACGTCGATGCTGGCAAAATCCAGCTCGTCAGGAATCTGGTCGCGGTCGAGATAGCGCGCGTTCGTGCGTTCCATGCACACAACGCGCTCGTCGGAGCGGAGCTTCCAATCGAGCTGTCCGTAGCCGACGTCGACGGCGTAGACCTTTGTCGCGCCGTTTTGCAGCATACAGTCGGTAAAGCCGCCGGTCGAGGCGCCGATATCGGCGCAGATACAGCCGTCCAGCTTGAGGCCGAACGTCGTCATCGCCTTTTCGAGCTTGAGGCCGCCGCGGCTCACATATCGAAGCGTGTTGCCGCGCACCTCGATCTGCGCGTCGTTCGGCACGGCGGTGCCCGCCTTATCCACGCGCTGCCCGTCCACAAAGACGAGCCCGCTCATGATCATCGCCTGCGCGCGCTGGCGGGTCTGTTCCAGCCCGCGTTCAACGAGCAGCACGTCCAGTCTTGTTTTATTGCTCATCGCAGCACCTCCGCAGCCTTTTTTGCCAGCGACTCCGCGTCCAGTCCGAACTCGCGGTACAGCTCCTCCACTGTTCCCTGCGCAGGAAACGCCTTGCCGAGGTTGCACAGCTCCAGCCGCTCGGGCGAAATTTTGTTCCAGCCCAGAATGGCCGCCATGCGCTGGCCCATGCAGCCGACGCCCGCGCACTCCTCGGCGACCAGCATCGCCTTTGTTTTGCCGATGACCTCGCGCATGTCGCGGTCATAGAGCGGCGAGATGGCGTTGATCTTCACAACGCGTGCCTCGATGCCCTGCTCGTGCAGGATCTCCGCCGCGTCGAGCACATTGTTGATCATCGTGCCGTAGGCGCAGAGGGTAATGTCCGCCCCCTCGCGCAGCACGACAAGATTCTGCCGCCCGCTGTCTTCCTTATAATTTCCCTCGCCGCCGCGCGGATAGCGGATGGCGACGGGGCCTTTGATCTCGTTCACCGCACGGTCAAGCATCGTGCGCAGCTCTGCAAAGTTCGACGGACACAACACCGTCATATTCGGAATTTCCGAGAGGAATGTTGCATCGAAAATGCCGTGATGCGTCTCTCCGTCCGCGCCGACCATGCCCGCGCGGTCGACCGCGAAGACAACATGCAGGTCGGAGAGCGCCGTGTCGTGGATGAGCTGGTCGTAGGCGCGCTGCAAAAAGCTCGAATAGATCGCCACGACCGGCGTGAGCCCCTGCTTGGCCATGCCCGCAGCCATCGCCACGGCATGTCCCTCGGCGATGCCGACGTCAAAAAAGCGCACGGGATACTGCTCAGAAAAATCGTGCAGGCCTGTACCGTCGCGCATTGCGGCGGTGATAGCGCAGATCGTTTCGTCATTTTTTGCGAGCTTACAGAGTTCGTCGCCGAACACCGCGGAAAAATCTCGCTTATGCTCGCGCGGCACGCCCATCCGCGGGTCGAATTTGCCGACGCCGTGATAGCGCTCCGGCTCGCGCTCGGCGGGCGGGTAGCCCTTGCCCTTTTTCGTGTGCACATGCACGAGCACCGGACAGTTCAAGTCCTTCGCCCATTTGAGCGTGTTCGTGAGCTGCCCCACATCGTGTCCGTTCACGGGGCCGAGGTAGGTAAAGCCCATGTCCTCGAACATCGTCGAATTCGGCAGCAGCGCCTTTTTGACATTCGTTTTCAGATGATGGTTAAAATCATACACCGCGCGTCCGACCGCATTGCGGTCGAGCAGGTCGCGATAGGCTTTTTTGAATTCATAGTACGCAGGCTTCGAGCGCAAAAGTCCCAGATGCTCGCTCACCGCACCGACATTGCCGTCGATCGACATGCCGTTGTCGTTCAGAATCACGATGAGCGGCTCGCCGCTCGCGCCCGCGTTGTTAAGTCCCTCGTAGGCAAGACCGCCGGAGAGCGCGCCGTCGCCGATCAGCGCCAGTACGGAATAATCCTGATGCTGCAGCGTCCGCGCCCGCGCCATGCCGAGCGCGACGGAGACGGAGTTGGAGGCATGTCCCGCGATAAAGGCGTCATGCCCGCTCTCGCGCGGCTTGGGAAAGCCCGAGAGGCCGCCGTACTGGCGCAGAGACGAAAACTGCTCGCGCCGGCCGGTCAAAATTTTATGGGTGTAGCACTGATGCCCCACGTCGAACACCAGCCGGTCTCGCGACGTATCGAACACGCGGTGGATAGCCACCGTCAGCTCGACCGCGCCGAGGTTCGAGGCCAGATGCCCGCCCGTTTTCGACACATTTTTCAGCAAAAATTCACGCAGCTCCGTACATAAAAGCTGCGTTTGCGAGTCGTTCAGGGCCTTGATGTCCCGGGGATCATGGATGGTTTCAAGAATCAATACGGTTTCCTTCTTTATCTGACAAGATGCAGCACCGACAGCACCTTCGCCGTCAGGTAGATGACATCCTTGCTCTTTTTCATGGCGACCTTTTTGCCGATGGCCTTGCCGCCGATCGTCAATCCGGAAATGAGCGCCGTGACCACGGTGGATACGACGATACTGCGCCAGCCGAAGCTGTTTTGCATCAGCACGACGATGACCGTCGCGGTCGAGCCGCTGACGATGCCGCAGATGTCACCGACCACATCGTTGCAGAACGAGGCGACCTTTTCCGCGTTGCGGATGAGGTACAGCGCCTCCTTCGCGCCCTTGACACGGTGCGCGGCCATCGAATTGAACGGCTTGGGATTCGCCGCCGTCACGGCGACGCCGATGATATCGAACAGGATGCCCAGCGCAATGAACAGCAACAGGATCAGTGTTGCCACCACATACCCCGCATCCTCAAGCAGCGCGCCCGAGCACAGGCTCATCGCGGCGGAAAGCGCCACAGCGATCAAAAACACACGGATGACCCAGCGCGCGTGGCTGGGCGTCTTTTCCGTTTTCTTCTGCTTTCGGTCTTCTTCGTTTTCCAAGGCTTTCTTCTCCACAGTTATTTCATAATCATGCTAATCAGCGGCAGCAGCAAAAGGTAATCCTGCGGCATAGGTCGGGTTGGCTTTCCCTGCAGCGCACCTCTCGTTGCCGATGGAGGCGGTTCCCCCTTAGGCGCTGCACCCCGTTGTCACCAGACGAGGTACCCGATTGCCACTTAGTCCGCACTGTAACCCTTTCGCTGCTCTTGCGACAGCCTAGGTGATTTCCACCCCGGAGTCACGCCGTTTCTTATCCTCTTTTGCAGGAAAAATTTCAAGGAGCGATCGTACTTCGCTCTTGGCCGGAGTCTGTACGTTGTTCTCCTATCCGAATTCCCCACGCAAGGCAGGCTACGCTGCACACAGCGTTCGCGGCATAAAAGCCGGGTAGCACCGCAATGCAGGTTCATATCCCGTCCCGTACCGAAGTCAATACCCGAAACCGGGAGTCCGCTCCGGCACAGCAACGAGTCTCCGCAGAAACAGGGTCGGTTCCCCCATGCCATTAGGGGTCGCCCGGAGTCCGCAGGCGCAGCTTTCGCTTTCGCCTCCCTTCAGCACCCACCCCAAACTGGGCGTAAGAAGCAGGCACCAAAGGCTTCACAGTTGTGCCCTTTAAAGGATTTTTAGGCCCTTCTTAGGAAACGGCAGCTCCGACTAGGATACTGCGCCGCTGCTTAGCATTGCCTATTATACACCAGTCAAACTGAATATGCAAGATATGCACAATAATATTCACCTTAGGAAATTGTAAATTTTTTATTTCGCAGAAAATCCTGTCTGCCGCGCGGAAACAAAAAAGAGGTCCGGCCTTCGCCGAACCTCTTTTCATCATATTTTGTAATTTGGAAATTACTTGTTGCCGTTGACCATGGAAGCGATCTCAGCCGCAAAGTTCTCCTGCTTCTTCTCGATGCCCTCGCCCTTTTCGAAGCGAACAGCGGTGTTGAAGCTGACCTTGCCGCCCAGCGCCTTGGCAGCGTTGTTCATATACTGCTCGACAGAGACGTCGCCGTCCTTGACGAAGGCCTGCTGAAGCAGGCAGTTCTCGGCATAGAACTTGTTGAGCTTGCCCATAACGATCTTTTCCTTGACCTGATCGGGCTTGTTCGCCATCTTCGGGTCGTTGGCCATCTGGCCGAGCATGACTTCCTTCTCCTCGTCCAGAACGTCCTGCGTGACCTGGCTCTTGTCCCAGAAGCGGGGGTTGAGCGCGGCGATCTGCATGGCGATGTCCTTGCCGATCTCAGTGGCGTCGCAGCCCTCGACGGTCAGGTTGACGATAACGCCGATCTTGCCTTTCATGTGGACATAGGGGACGGAGAAGCCGTCAGCGATGCGGGCGAAGCGACGGATGCTCATGTTCTCGCGGATGGCGAGGAACAGCTCGTCCTTCGCATCCTTGACGGTGCCGTTGCCGGTGACCCAGGGGCAGCCCATGAGCGCGTCGACGTCAGCGGGGTTCTCCTTGGCGACGACAGCAGCCACGCCCTTGACAAAGTTGTTGAACGGCTCGCCGTTGGCGACGAAGTCGGTCTCGCAGTTGACCTCGACCACAACACCGACACCGTCGATGACGGTGGCGTAAGCCATGCCCTCAGCAGCCACGCGGCTGGCCTTCTTCGCCTGAGAGGCGAGGCCCTTTTCGCGCAGATACATGACGGCCTTTTCCATATCGCCCTCGCACTCGATGAGGGCCTTCTTGCAGTCCATCAGGCCGCAGCCGGTGGCCTGGCGGAGCTCGTTAACAACAGCAGCAGTGATAGCCATTCTGATATCCTCCTGAAAAATAGTGTGGTAAAAATGAGACGGGGCGAGGCTTTGCCTCGCCCCGTAAGGTTCTTTTCTCGCTTGATTGGGAAAATCAGGCCTGAGCCTCGCCCTCGGCCTTCTCCTCGGTCTCTTCGCCCTGCTTGCCCTCGATCATGGCGTTGGCCATCACGGAGGAGATGAGCTTGATGGCGCGGATGGCGTCATCGTTGCCGGGGATGGGGTAGTCGATCTCGTCGGGATCGCAGTTGGTATCGGCGATGGCGACGACGGGGATGCCGAGCTTGTGCGCCTCGGCGATGGCGTTGCGCTCCTTGCGGGTGTCAACGATGAACAGGGCGCCGGGCAGCTTCTTCATTTCCTTCACGCCGCCCAGATACTTCTCCAGCTTCTCGATCTCGCCCAGGTGCTTGATAACTTCCTTCTTGGGCAGCATGTCGAAGGTGCCGTCGGTCTGCATGGTCTTGAGCTGGTTCAGACGGTCGATACGGGTGCGCATGGTCTTGAAGTTGGTCATCATGCCGCCCAGCCAACGGGCGTTGACGTAGTACTGACCGCAGCGGGCAGCCTCGTCCTTGATGGCCTCCTGAGCCTGCTTCTTGGTGCCCACGAACAGCAGGGACTGGCCATTCTCGCTGAGCTGGCGGACGAAGTTATAGGCCTCTTCCAGCTTCTTCACGGTCTTCTGCAGGTCGATGATATAGATGCCGTTGCGCTCCGTGTAAATGTAGGGAGCCATCTTGGGGTTCCAGCGACGGGTCTGGTGACCGAAGTGGACGCCTGCTTCCAGCAGGGACTTCATGGATACGACGTTTGCCATTTTTTGTTTCTCCTTTGATGTTTAGTTTTGTACCTCCAGCTCCGTCATCTCACCGGCTAACCCTCCGTAAAGAGCACCGGCCGGTGATCAAAAGCTGTGCGGATTCCGACCGATACATGATACCATAACGGCATCCCGATTGCAAGGTATTTTTTCTCATTTTTTCTACTATTTTGCCCCGTTCAGGAGACTTTTTCAGAATTTGCGCCGCTTTTTCTGGTTCGGCGGCCCGTCCCGCCGCTGAAAGGGCTTGTCGATCAGCACGATGTCGTCCCCGAACTTCTGCACGCAGTCCCACGGGATGTAGTAGTCCTCTCCCCTGCCGAACAGGCCGAAGAAGCGGCAGGGGCCGAACACGATGATGGCCTTCACCGTTCCCTCCGGCAGGCAGATCTCCAGGTCTCCCACATAGCCCAGCTTGCAGCCGTCACAGAGATTGATGACCTCCTTCCGCCGCAGTTGGCAAAATCTTACAAGCATATTTCCCACCTCAAGGGGAGTATATGCGCCGCCCGGGCTGTCCCATTCTGTCGATTCCACATTCTTTTCGCGGCGGAGAATAACCGCCATGAACGCCGGAAATACTGGAAGCAAATCAAGAGATGGAGGCGCGTTCATGCGGGGGAAGGTGGAGATCTGCGGCATCAACACGGCAGATCTGAAGGTGCTGAAAAATGACGAGATGATGGCGCTGCTGCGGCGCTGCCGCGAGGGGGACACCGATGCCCGTGAGCAGTTGATCTGCGGCAATCTGCGGCTGGTGCTGTCGGTGATCCAGCGCTTTCTGGGCCGGGGCGAGAATGTGGACGATCTGTTTCAGGTGGGCTGCATCGGCCTTATCAAGGCCATCGACAACTTCGATATCCGCCAGCCTGTGCGCTTTTCCACCTACGGCGTCCCGATGATATATGGACGGAGAAAAAAATATTTCTCAAAAGTTTTGAAAATTTGTCGAAACACAAACAAACGCGCCTCTTGCGAGGCGCGTTTGTTGCAAGAAATTGAAATCTTAACGGCACCTCTAACATCAATTTTCTTCTTCGATACACTGCTTGTCCTCATCGAAAGTAGAGAAAGAAAAGAAAATCTTGACGCTTCCATCGTGATGAATAATAATCTTATCAACACAATCACGAATGAGAGTCTGCCGTTCCATAGGTGTTAAATGCGGCCAGATGTCACCCACGTTTTTAATACGGTCTCGAACATAGCTCACATGGCTGTCCCTAATGCTATGCTTGTCCTCGTTGTCGAGTTCTTGCTGTAACGTGCGAATTTGGTTACGGACGGCAAAGATGCGTTCGTGGATGACACTGTCACCGGACTCAGAATAAAGCCCGTACAGCCGCTTGAGTTTTGTAGTCGCATCTGAGATGCGCTTCTCAATAATCTCACGAGTATTGGGTGAATGCCACTTTACCTCAAATTCTTCGAGGGGAACACCGGAACCAATTCCAAAGAGCTTATTGATAACAAGCTCTTCTATGTCAGAAGCAAGAAAGCCCATGTTGGGACAATCAGGGTTCTTAACCATCGAGGCTTTGCTGGTATGAGAATAGCATATGATTTTGAAGTATTTACCCCACTTCATATAACGCATCCGCGCTTCGCAATCGCCGCAATAGACAAGTCCTGCCAAAAGATAATACGTGTTTGTGCCACACGCATTAAGACCAGCACGACTCCTGCGGTCATACTCAGCCGCAGCAATATCGAAGGTTTCCTCGGAAATCAATGGCTCATGGACGCCCGGATATTCTTCTTCCTTGTAGTTGACATACCCACAGTAAGTACGTCGTTTCAGAATATTCCGTACCATCATATCATTGCAGAGACCTAACATATCTGCAATCTTCTGGCAACTATACCCTTTGATATATAGGTTGAATATCTGCTGCACTTTAGGCGCGTCGGCGTTAGGGACAAGCGTTTTCTTGTCTTTGTCGTAATCGTAGCCGAACGGAATATTGCCGCCACCTCTCCAAAATCCGGAACTTATACGTCCCTTCATGCCAATACGTGTACGTAAGTAGATGTTCTCACGCTCCAACTGCGCGAAAACGCTCAAAATACCTATCATAGCTCGGCCAAAGGGGGTACTTGTGTCGAGGGATTCAGAGATACTGACGAAATCCACTTCGTTTGGAAGGAATACATCTTCTATCAGGTAGAGTGTATCCTTCTGACTTCGTGATAATCGGTCCAGCTTAAATACGATTACTGCCTTCAGGCGCCCTGCCATAGCATCAGCTATTAACTCCTGCATTGCCGGTCTGTTGAGGTTGCTGCCACTGAAGCCGGGGTCGGTGTAGAACTTCACGTTCTCCCATCCCTTCACAGTGCAAAACGCCTGTAGCTTTGCGGTCTGGTCGGGAATTGAATATCCTTGTTCCGCCTGTGCATCCGTCGAGACTCGGACATAACAGGCCGTGATTTTTAAGAACTCATCAAGAGGCTTATCACTCTCAAGAAAAGTCTGAAAATCAGGAAGTGCTAATGGTAAATTGTTGGTTTTCTTCTTGCTATTCTTCTTGGGTTGTGTGTTTCGTGTTGTGTTACTCGCTTTCTTTGTTGTATTTCTCTTTACTTTTTCTTCTGTTGTTTTCTTCTTTCTTTCAGTAGTCATATTTCTCCTTTCTTTATGGTACGTCCTCTGCACAGACGCTCGCATCTATTATAAAGTAAACATAAAAAAATGACAAGTCTCCATCCCGAAAAAGGGCCCCTCAGGAAACAACTTCCTGAGGGGTGGTGTTTTGCTTTTCAAGACGTCTCCTGACTTCAATAATGAGCGTTGCCAGTGTCGGACTGGTTATCTCCATTCCATCGTAGGAAACATCATCATCTTCGCGCACCCCGTTCCGATAGTAAATTGCTTTCAGTTTGGGGGCCTTATTCTTTACGGGACGTGCCATTTTATATGCCTCCTCTCGGCGTTTTGGATACCGACAGTTAAGTCGGAGTAAAGTAAACGATAACGACGTTTTGCCAACCGTTGTAACAGGTGTAAAGGGTAATTCCTCCACTGTTGTTGTACGCAACATCGTTTCCGTCATTATCAGTCAGTTCCGTGCCTTCATTGTGCCCATACTCCACCCCAGTACAAACATATTCTGTTCGACTGTTTCCGTAATCCATATATCCCACCGCACCAACCGCGCAGTTGGCTATGGCAGAAAAGCCCTGATAGTTGTGGTCTGCAATGAGATACTGGCTCCCATACGCACTGTAGCCAGCACTATCGGCAGCGTCACAAATTGCCTGTCCGTACTCGAAAGAATCGCTTCCAAGCACATAGGTGAAGCAAGCGACATCTATTCCAATAGAAGGGATAGACCAACGCCCAACGGCACCTCGCTGTTCGACAGCGTAAACGGAACACCTATTCTGCGAGTGCCCTGCGCTGCCGCAATAGCTGCAGACTGCTGCGGTTTCCGGTGCGGGCTCAGGCACGGGGGTCGCCACAGAGGGTTCGCCCGCAGGGGTAGGAATCTCCTCCGTGGGCGTGTCTGAGTCCACTCCACTTACGGCAGTTCCTTTTGTAAACCACTCAGGAGGCAGGTATTTATCTTCCTTCGCAACGGCGTCAGCGGACACAGAGAGGTCATCAGTAAAGTAATCGAACGGCACCGAAGCCTCTGCACAAGCCATATGTAAAGATGATGCGCTTACCAGCAAAAAGGCAGCCAGCGTAACAGCGCGGCGGGAAATTTTCTTTGTTTTCATTAAAGCTGCACCTCCTTTAAGCAGGCTGGAATGTCACGAGGGCAACATTGAAGTTGTGGTCGAGACAGGTATACAGCGTCAGACCGTTGGGATTGAAGTAAGAGGTATAGATGCTATCGCCATCGGCACCGGTGAGATAGCCACCGGGGTTACGACCATGCTGGATGCCGGTGCAAACATAGGTCAGGACAGAGTCGCCCATGTCGATGTAAGCGTAGGTGCCTTCGGAGCAGTTGTTGATGGCGGAGAAGCCCTGATTATTATGGTCGCCAATAACGGTCTGGCCGAGATAGACGATTTGTGCTGCGCTGTCCCATGCATCTGTAACGGCCTGCGTGTAGTTGTCACTCTCGGTGGTATGCTGCAGAGAGTACCAAGTAACGTCGTAGACAGCCACGTCAACACCGACAGAGGGAATCCGGAGCCGGCCAACGGCACCATTGTCAACGGCACGAACGGCGCAGTAGTCTCTGGTGTGTTCTGCACTGCCGCAGTAGGAACAGGTAGTCGGGGTTTCCTGAACAGGCTCTTCGGCGGGAGTTTCTTCGACAACGACGGCGTCGTCTGCCTGAGACTCGGCCTCTACGGGGGCTTCAGCACTTCCCTGTTCATCTGTCGTCTTGTCTGCTTCGGGAGTCTGAGCATCAGAATTTGCGTCCTTTTCCTCGTTCTGCGCGGCTTCTGCTACTGCCAAAGGCGGAGAGCTTTCACGTGATGCGAAAGCAGGCAGCATGGAGATGGCAAAGAGACCACCGATAAAGGCCAGAATGATAACGGTGAAGAGTGCCCACTGAGGGATTTTGAATTTCGTTTTCATGGTTTTGTCCTTTCTAAGAGGAGTAGAGAGTGGGTGTCTGGCGCTTATACCGGCGTCCAGTAAGTGATGTAAATGTTGGTCCAGTGGTCAAGGCAGGTGTAACAAATCACAGTGCCGGAAGAATAGTTGCTGTAGCTCATTATGTTTCCATTTCCATCGAGCATCTTTTCGCCGGTATTGTGTCCGTATTCAACCTGATAGCACTCGTAGTAAGTTGCGCCATCACCAAAGTCCATGTAGGCTTTCGTGCCAACAGAAACATTGGAAAGTCCCCAGAAACCTTGGTTATTGTGGTCTGCAAGAACACCAACGCCGCCGCAAGTCAAAAAAGCTGCACTGTCGGAACTGTCAGTAATTTCCTGAACATAGGATTGGTCTGCATCCCAGTTACACGAGTAGGTCGCTACATTACAGCCAACAGACGGAATCACCCAGCGCCCATAGGCGCCATTGGCAATAGACTTCTTTGCACAGATTGAAGAACTGTGGTTCTCAGAGCCGCAGTAGGAACAGACAGCAGGAACAACCTCCTGTACTTCTTCAACGGCGTTGGGGTCATCTTCGGAGTTCTCTGCTTCCGTGATGTCGGAAAGCGGGTCGAGGATTCCTTCTTTCAGCACCAAAACATCTTGCTGCGCTTCTTCCGACAGCTTGGTGTCGTCCATCTGGGCGGCAACCGCTGCTGCAGGAGGTGATTCGTGGTTCGAGCGTTCTTCGGCCTGTGCGAGTGTCACGTTACTGGAGTGAAAATAGAAAACGGATACTGCGACGAACAGGAACGTAAAGAGTGCAGTCTTGAAAATCCCCCATTTTACTTGTTTTTTGCTTGTGCTTTCCAAAAATTGTCATCCCCTTTCTGAGCATAAAAAAGCGGAAGGACAGTCTGTGTTAGACTGTCCTTCCTTATAATTCTATACTACCACAGTATGATATTTTGTCAAGTTCTTGGAGCGAACAAATTTGCGGAGGGATATTAACCCTTTTGTGGGTTCCCCACATCAAATCTTAAATAGCCTTTCAATAGATTTCAAAGGACCAAGTAGGATATTTTGCCTTCAGCAACTTCCACTTGAGGTTGAAATCCTTGGTGGTCCGATACGTCTGCGTTGTGGTATCGAAGGGCTTTACATCCTCGACCACACGCTTTCCATCACGTACATAGACTGCGTCGGCCTTGTATGTAATACCGGAGACCTTCTGACCACGATACTCAAACTCGGTAATGATGGTCAAAGGCACCTGCCGGCGGAGGTCGTGGATATGACCGCCGCGCTCCAAAATCTGAAGCTCTTTCCAGCGATGGTATTCCTTCTTGCTGTCATAGACAGCGATGGGGATTTCACCATTGTTGCGGGGCTTACCGAAAAAGGCCAGCCCATCGGCGTACTCGTAGACCTTTACGTTTCTATATTTTGCCGCCTTATTCGCTTTGGAGCGATGTTCGCGGGTGTTGCTGTTTGCACCGTGAACACGGAGGCGGGGATTTTTCTTCATCATAGCGTTGAACTCTTTCTGAGACATATACATTATTTGTCGGCAACCTCCTCGAAAATCTTCATACATTTCGCATAGTTGTTAGACAGCGCATCAAATGAGGAGCTATCGCCGCCGGCATCAGGGTGATACACCTTCGCCAACCGGCGGTAGTGGAGTGTGATTTCTTCCTTGGATGTGGGAGGCTCTACGAAACCGAGAGCAATAAAGCAGGCATCTAAAGGCTTGGAGCGCTCCGGCAGGGCTTTCATGCCGGCCACCCATGTGGACAGGTCGTAGATACCACGTTCGACCATGCGGGCGAGGTCTTCCAAGGAGAGCACGACCTGTGCGAAGGCATCGGAGCCGTACTGCAGGGAGATGCCGTGCTCTTGGGCGTTCTTCACGCTATGGGAGAAGCGGTAAATCTCACCCTTGTACCTGAACTCAACCCAACACTCCTGACGACTCCAGTCGTAGTTGTAGTCGCCTTCTTCGATACCAAGCCGCGCCATTACGCGCACCAACTTGTCCTCATAGAGTTCAGGGGAACTATATATTTTTTTTGAGGCCATCCAGAGACCTCCTTTCAACTTCAAGTTGTCCTAAACGAATACCTACACACATATCATATATAATCTGGTACACAACCCTGTTATTTCAGGGCCCCATACACCTAACACAATGCTCGATATCACGGTAAGTGCGGGTACACAACCCTGTTATTTCAGGGCCCCATACACCCAACACAGGCATATTCAGTTCCCTAAAGGTGCTGGTATCACCTCTCACATGATAACCAGCTAACAGAGTCTTTCCTGCTTCCACGACGACCAAGCATCTCCACAGGCGTTAATTCCGGTTATACCGTCCGTACCTAACTTTTAAGATTTTTAGTGGAAAGCGGCGCAGGCGCCGGAGTAGGGCCTGCGCCGCTGTGTGGGTGTCTCCAAGACCAACTTAGATGCGGTCCACATTCCCATTGGAGACGGAGTAAACGCCGGAGATGTCGATAGTCTCATAGGGCTCGTCGAACATCTCCAACTCGTGTGCGATGAATGCGATGTGAAGCTCGTCCTCGTCTGCTTCAATGCTATCGTCCTCACGAGCCCGCTGGAGCAACTCGTTACGAGCAGCAACCCAGTTTTTCTCAATGATTTCGAGATTGTTCTGCAGGTTTTCATCGTCGTTCTTAATGACCATCACACCAATGACGGTATCGTTGTCATTACTGATGAATACGACGACGGGCTTTTCAGATGCCTTGGTATTACTCATTTCTTTGTCCTTTCACGGGCGGCTTTGACCGCCATCTTTTCCTTACACTTTTCGTCAGGTTCCCACCTATTCCAGCGGGAACAGCTCTTACAGGGTTCTTTATTCGTCGGAGTTTCCTTATTGATGCAATCAGGACATCCACGTCCAACGTTCACGACATCCATCGGTTATTAACCGCCGAAGAAGCCGGAACCGAAGTCGCCACCGAAGCCAGAGGGAAAATCGAAGTTGCCGCCATAGGGGACTTCCTTTGCGGGAGCAGCGGGCGCAGAAACGGGGGTCTCAGGAGCGAAACCACCGGCGGGAGCAGGCGCTTCGGGAGCTACAGGCGCAAAATCCTCCTCAGGTTCAGAGACCAAAGGCATGGGGATAGCAGGAGAAGCAGCGGGTGCCGTCTCAGGCGCAGGAGCAGCAGGCTCGGTGGCGGGGATGTCCTCTGCGGGGGCATCGTCGGCCTCGGATGCGGTGCCGTCCACGCGGCTGCGGGCAGCGGTAGCGACGAACTGGCTCAGGTCCATAGAGAACTTCCACTTCTCGTGCCGGATGGAAGACACGACGATATTCGCATCCACGGGGAACAGCTTGCCGCCGTATCTGCTCTTCAGCAGCTTGGCAGCGGATGCCTCGTCCAGCACGGCGGGAAACTCGATGGGAGCCTGATTGTCAACGTTGATGACTCCGTTGACGACGGATACGACGCCATAGCTGACGACACTGACGGTAAGGGTTCGGTTGATAGAAGGTTCCATGTTTTTATATTCCTTTCTTTTTGATTTCAATAGTTATGTAGACTCATTTGCAAACGGTATACACCCCTGTTATTTTAGAACCGTATATGCCAAATTCCGAACGAGCCATTGGTATACAACCCTGCTATTTCGGGGGCTTATACGCCTTGTGTCGGTCGATGAGGACGGGATATTCTGGTATACACCCCTGTTAGTTCAGGGCCTTATACACCACATAGAGGCTTACTCGCGTCCCATCCGGGGTATACAACCCTGTTATTTCAGGGCCCTATATACCGGCGTACCGGTCAGCGACAGCGGCCCCACAGGTATACAACCCTGTCGTTTCAGGGTATCATACACCTGTCGGTTGAGACAAATGTTCCACGATTTGGGTATACAACCCTGTCGTTTCAGGTCTCATACACCCGCCACAGGCATATTCAGTTCCCTAAGGTGCCGGCATCATCTCTCACATGAAAACCAGCTTACAGAGTATTCCTGCTTCCACGACGACCATGCATCTCCACAGGCGTAAATTCCGGTCATACCATCCGTACTCGTATTATTGTTTTCTTGGAAAAGTGTGCAATCATTGCACACTTTTCTCGCTCGGCTTTAGGCAGGCTTCTGCTCGGAAGCCATGCGCTGACCTTCGGACAGCACGACCTGTGCCAGCGCCTCGTCATGCTTGGCTTCCGGCGCTACGGTGGCTGTGTCTACGTCCACCAGAATGCGTCCAGCCCACTCAGCCTTATACTTAATCATGCTGGTCAGCTCAGACCAGCCGGCATCGAGGATGCTCTTGGCCTGCTCGTTGCCCTCAACCAGAGACTTGACAGCCACCTTTTCAACAGCGATGAGCTGGTTGCTGTTGACGAGTTCGCGGCTGATTTTATGTCGATAGTCACGCCGCTGGTTGGCAATATGCTCATGGATTTCAGCCACCAGCTTACGGTTCTTCTCATAGTTGGCAGAACCCTTCTGCTTGCGGGACAGACGACGCTGCTCACGAGCAAGACGCTTTGCGGACTTGCTCAGATGCTTCGGGTTCTCATAGTGTACGCCGTTGCTGTCGATAGCCAGCTCCTTCAGACCGAGGCTGATACCGACTTCGCCCTCGGCGACAGGCAGTTCCTCGCGCTCCACCATGCAACAGACGGATGCCCAGTATTTACCGGTAGAGGAACGGGATATCGTGACCTCGCGGGGGATGCCCACAGCGGGACGGCCACTGCCGCGCTTGACCTTATTGATTTTCTGATACTGACTGCCGAAAGGGACTTGGATGCACTCGTCCGTCACATAGATGGTTCCGGCGGTAGTAAAGCTCTGAGACGGACAACGGGCACTTTTGAACTTGGGATAACCGGGCTTCTCCCCTGCCTTTATACGGCGGAAGAAGGCCTTACGCGCCTCGAACAGATTCACGATAGCATATCGCTCTGCGGAACACCCGCAATCTTCCAGCCACGGCCAGCGCTCACGCATCTCGGTCAGGACCTTCATGCAGTCGAACTTTGACATACTTTCCTGCCGGCGGTCGTAGATTTTGCTGGTACGCTCCAAAAAGTGATTCCACACGAAGCGGCAGCACTTGAAGGTGCGTTCGATGACCTCGATTTGTTCATCTGTGGGATAGATGCGATACTTAAAAGCCTGAAATGTCGTCGCCATAATTCTTTTGTCCTTTCAATTTTTTTGGCGTTCCCCAAATTCCTGTTTCACCGACGGATTTCGTCTCTACAGGCGTTAATTCCGACTCGCCTTGCCGTATCCGATAATTATTCTTTGCCGGCCCTGCGGCAACCCAACCGCAAGAACACTGGACCCCACAAAGCCCAATTTGAAAGCTGACGCACCGCGTCCGGCGGGTCGGCTTTGACTACGAGCTTCTGTGCCTAAGATTTGCCCAGCTTCCCAGTACCCATGGGCAATGCAGGTGCCCATAGTTGACTCCTCCCACCCCTCACGGAGTGGGATTCCAAAGTACGAGAGATGCCATAAGCACAGCTCAAAGTGAACCGTAACTCTGGAATCTTAAATCCTCTGGAATCTTAGCGTGGCAATCACAGCAGCCTGTGAATTAGCACCACGGTAGGCGGGAGCCTCTGCCTGTCATTGATGCCCGCTCACGGCGGCTGAAACAATGCGGAGTATCTCCCTTATCACGCCACCGCCTACATATAGGCGCAGGCGGTTCGCTTCTCACGCTTCAGGAGACTTTCGCATTTCGCCGATACTGTCCGAGGCGGTTCGGCGCAGTAGCCTCAAGCGAAAGAGCGAGGCCTTGCGGCGAACAGGATGTCCATGAGACGCCGATTTCCGCAACGAATCAATGAACGGACAGTGAGCAGGTATAAAGAAAGGACGCCACTCGACGGCGTCCTTGGAGCGGATGACGGGACTCGAACCCGCAATGACCGGCTTGGAGGGCCGGTGCCTCACCAATTAGACGACATCCGCATATATGATAAGATGGACTCCGTAGAGAGTTAAATTGAAAATGGAGCTGCTGGGGAGGCTCGAACTCCCGACCTGCGGGTTACAAATCCGCTGCTCTACCTACTGAGCTACAGCAGCATATGGGCAATAGATGGGGTTGAAGCCCCCACAGGCAGTGCGGCTGAAATTTAATTTTCAACTGCGTTGTCTGTGAGGGCTTCGTACAGGGGGGATAAAAATGAAAAAAGCAAAGGAGAAAAAGTGTGGATTGGAGCTGACGGCGGGAATCGAACCCACAACCTGTTCGTTACGAATGAACCGCTCTGCCGATTGAGCTACACCAGCATTTTGGGTCGATGGCGGCCTCCGCTCCTCGCAGGTCAATCACTCCTGCACGGAGGCCGCCTGTTTCTCTCAAAAGAGAAACACGGAGAGACATGAATACCGGCGGGGTGGGTGGAACGCCGGTTGGTGATAGCGGCTGGGGTCGAACCAGCATAACGTTGCCTGTGAGAGAGGCACGGCATTACCATTATGCTACGCCATCATGTGGTTTGAAGAATTAAGGCTGGGCGGCAGCCTTACCAACGTCGCCCAAGCCCCAATTCTCCCCGTTAAGGCACATCCTCGGTTGAGGATGGTAAGGGCAACGACCGGACTCGAACCGATATAATCCCACGGCCCTCGAAGGAGCTCTCTTGGGCAGGATGCACTACCATTTGTGCTACATCGCCATTTTGGGGTGACGGAGGGGCTACTAAGATGGCCGCAGCCCCTCCGTGTTGCAGCACCGTGGGGTCAAACAGCACTGCATGATGAAGAAAGAGGTTTCCATGTCCGCTGCACGTTGGAAAAGATGAAGGTGAAGACAACAGCGGTGAAAACAGGTGGCGTGCCGAACGGATTCGAACCATTCAAAGCTCCCCTACCGGAGCCGGCACGGTATCAAAGCAGCCTCCGCGCACTTCCCTCAGGAGGCTGGTTTTATGTTGCGCTTACGAGTTTAATAAAAGAAAGAAGAAAACCGGAGAGGGTTCAGGAATCTTGACGTTTACACTTCCCCGAAAGGGAAAATTGTCAACTAAAAACGAGCTTTTGCGGCTTCGATTTCCTTGCCCTGTCCACGGTCTTATACTAACACGAGTGTAGAAAAATGTCAAGTCGAATTATAAAGACAAAAATTCTAACTGACAGGATAATCGCCTTAAATAGCCATTTCTGACAAAGGCACAGTTGTGGTGCTGGGTTTGAGACTTGACAAAATGTTTGGATAATTTATGCGATTTCCATGAAAATTTTTTCTATTTTGCAGCGGTTTAGACTTGACAAAATTTTATATCCGTGTTTATAATGGTGCATGAAGGCACGAAGTGGGGGGGGAAATCCCACGTATTCCCACCGCAGAAAAACGTTTTCTCCACGTGGAGTCTGTGTATGTTGGTCAGAACAAATGAATTCCCGCTCCTTTTAGACATCCAAATAAAAGAGGGCGGCTTTATTGTAGATTTTTTCTCGGTCGGGATATTCTGGACTATTCCAACTAAACACAAGTGTTCACCCACGGAGGTGATGATTATTACTATCAAACTATCAACACTGGGCATCACGCCACAGAAAGCAAAGCAATTTGAGAAAAAGGGCATCTGTTCTGCCGAAGACCTGCTGCGGTATATACCGAAAAGCTACAAGGACTACAGACAGCTTGCTCCTTATTTAATAGATGGCGCTGAGCAGGCCTGTCTTGTCACGGTGGACGAGGTGAAGTCCTTCGGACAGGAACTCCGCTACAAGGGCTCATACGTTCAGACTTCTTCCAAAACGCCCATGCTCATCGCCTACTGCACGATGCCGCAAAGTGGTCAAAAGCTGGTCATCACGTGGTTCCGGCAGAACTACCTGTTCCGGAAGGTGTCCAGTTGTGTTGGAGAAACTGTATATGTAGCCGGCAAGGTCGGATACAATACTAAATATAATAACTTCACCATGACAGCCCCTGAGATATTCGAGCCGTCATACGGACAAGCACCGGGCATACGCCCCATCTACGCGCAAATCGGCGGGATGAGCGATGCCTACCTGAGAGAAAAAATTCAAGAAGCGTCTGACCGAACTATCGGGATGATTGAAACGCTTCCTATTGATTACCTTGATAAAAAGGGATTACAGAGCTTCTGGACTTCCCTCAAAATGCTGCACTTCCCTACTTCTGAACAGGATATTAAAGAGGGACAAGCCCGACTGCTGCAGGAAGACCTCGTCTACTTTGCAATGGCGAATGAATGGGCCGCGAGAAAGATATCCAAGGGCAGCCAGTTCTCAATACGGACGCATGGTTGGTATGAGAAAATAAAGGCTTCACTTCCCTACTCTCTTACGCAAGACCAAGTGGATGCCATAGAGAGTATGATACAGTTTGCTGCAGACGGACATCGCATCAATGCGCTTGTCCAAGGCGACGTGGGCTGTGGAAAGAGTATTGTGGCTTTCTGTATGATGATGGTCATGGCCGAGAACGGGTATCAGGCAGCGGTGATGGCGCCTACGCTTGTGCTGGCACGTCAGCATTATGAGGAACTCTCTGCGTTGGCCGCACCGTTCGGCGTGAACGTCGCGTGGCTCGGCAGTGACCTAAAAGCCAGCGAGAAGAAAAAAGTCCTCGCCGCCATCAAGGACGGAGATGCGAGCCTCATCGTCGGAACCCAGTCCATCATCGGAGAAAGTGTGGAGTACAAGAATCTCGCACTTACGGTGACGGATGAGGAGCACAAGTTCGGAGTTGACCAGCGTGCTGCACTGGTGGAAAAAGCCTCTGGAGGCGTACACGCCATCACTATGTCGGCTACGCCTATTCCTCGCAGTCTGGCGCAGGTCTTGTACGGAGACACCGTACAGCTCCATACCATTAAGACGATGCCGAACGGACGGCTGCCTGTGATTACAGGTATCGCAACGAGCAAAGAGAAAATCTTCCGTTTCATCCTGCTGCAGAAGCGTAAAGGCTATCAGACCTATGTCGTCTGTCCTCTCATTGATAAGAGCGAGAAGCTGGAGGGTGTCCAGTCCGTTGAAGAAGTCAGCGAGGAATACCGTTCCGTACTGGAGCCGTATGGAGTCCGCATCGAAACGATTACCGGTAAGACGCCGAAAGATGAGGCAGACAACATCCTGTCTCGTTTCAAGAACGGTAAAGTAGATGTGCTTGTCAGCACAACGGTCGTGGAGGTCGGCGTAAATGTTCCTACGGCTACCATGATGGTCATTGTCAATGCGGACAGGTTTGGACTTTCCAGCCTGCATCAGCTTCGGGGGCGTGTAGGACGCAGTAATGTGCAGTCCTACTGCGTGCTGGATGCAGGTCCGTCGCCCACACCGGCGGCCATGGAGCGCCTGAACGCCATGGTTCAGACTAACAACGGCTTCGAAATCGCAGAGGCAGACCTTCGCATTCGCGGCGCCGGCGATTTTCTTGGCACAGAACAGTCTGGCTGGAATAGGTATATGACGCTCATGATGGCGTATCCGGCGGAATATGAAGAAGCAAAAAAAGACGCAAAAGAACTACTGAACCGAGGAAAAGGTTCTTGTAAGATGGTGGATTCCATCATCGGCGCGGGAGGCAACTAAGAGGGTATTTAAGATTTGATGTAGGAAAACACGTTAAAACTTAAATATCCCAACTAAGAAAGGAACCACAAGGACCGCATTTACTTAAAAAGGGGGAGCTCAAACTATGAGCGCAATCTACAGAAGAGACGCTTATGTCGCAAACAAAACGCAGACAGGAGAACTCAAGTTAGAGGAAAACCTATCAGCGACCGCCTATTTAGCGCTCATCAGATTTCTCCGCCGTGAAAAGCTGGCGGAGAAACCTGATTTACTCGAAAGAGTGAAAAACGTTATCACGGACACAATGCCATATCGTGCCGCATTTAAGCAGAAGAGGTTTGTTGAACAACTTACCTGCCCAGAGGAAAAATTTGAGAGCATGATTTTCGAAAAAACTCCTATAACGAATGGCGAGACCCGCAGATTTATAGGATGGCAAGGCATAAGCTGGGAATGCGTGTTTCGAATGCTGATTGAAGTAGACTGCTCTTTTGAAGATATGATGACTCCCAGCTATAAGGATTTCCCCAAAATGCAAGACTTGCCAGAAGACGTTCAGGAAATGTATGAATTGGTAGATAGTCTTCCGGAAAGAGCCAGAGATGGATATATAAGAGAGGCCGCACAGAGTCTGATAAGCACAATGTGGAACCACAATTTCTGGAATGAGCAAACCAGAGTGATTATGCGGCGACCAGCAGCAAGAGTCCGGTATATGTTTGCAAGACGCTGCTCTATAAAAAGGAAAGACATCTTGGTTCTGGACGAGCGCCTGCATGAAAACGAGGAAGTTTTCAATATAAGCGATGCACAAAGAGAACTTATCCATGAATTGGCTAATATACTTGCTGTACGGGCAACATTAACTACTTCTAATGAAAGCCAGCTACCACAAATTGCGAAAGCGTTTGGAACCTCATTGCACTGGCTAATGGGAATGCCAAGCACACTGCGATTGTATGCGGAAAACGCAACGACAGAAGACATTATAGACGCTTATTATTTCATGTCTCCTGCCAACAAAACAACATTCAGAAATGCCGTAAAAAAATTCAAGGAAAAAATCGCAAGAATGGAGGCGGATGAAGATTGAAAAGAATAAATAATACAATGGACGCCTACATCGACTGCGAAAAATGGGCTGAGACCTTGAATACTCGTTATTCTTATAATAGTGAGTTAAATTCCCCTAACCGAATACCTCGGAATTCGACGTATGAAAACTATACTGAGTTTAGCACGGAGCTGACAAATGTTCGCAGACTTGTTTCCGCAAGAGTTTATGAGGAGTTGTATTCCATCACTAAAGCCCCTCGTCTATATGGTTCGTGGAATATGAGAGGCCTTGCGACAGAAATCGGCGTAAATGAATCGAAGATGACACGACTCAGGGAACCGGATGAAGGAACTCCTACGGTCGTTGGTCCGTATGAACTTTTAATCAACGGAATAGATGCAGGAAAACAGGTAAACAGAAAAGCACCGGAAGGATTTTATGTCTCTGTTGAGGGCTTGTATAAATTGGCGTACTTTTTCTTAGATAGGTCATGTGAAAAAGTTCTGTTCGGCGATGAATGTGCGCCCATCCACCTGCCAAACATCTATTCCTGTCTGTTTACTCAAATTTCAGCTATGCCTTATGCCGAATCACGCGAAATTCAGTCGGAAATTCAGGCTAACTGCGAAGCAAAAGACCGTTATATGATAAAGGGTACAGCGGATGGTTTCAAAGAAAACAATTTTGTTTATAGAAACAGCAAAGGTGCTCCGGTCGATTTCCAAGAATTGTATATAAAACGTTTGAAAGAAAAGATGGAAGACGATTGTTCCACCGCAGTAACCCTATTCGGAACAGAAGCGAATTCTCAGCTTCGTATTTATTCTGACAGATGTTACAATGTTACCAACGAGGCGATTGCTGCAGCGGACAAAGCTATTTTCTGTGATATTGCTGGAGAACCTTTGAAACCCAAAAAGAAGAAAAAAGAGGAAAAAGAACCGCTTGGAACGACTGGAAATCTGATGATACTGAGTATCGGGCTCAATATGGCGGTAGACTATTTTGTAGCACCTGACTACACAAAATATAACACCATTCTGGTCAGAACAAACACGCCGGACGCAGAAAAGCGGACAAAAGAAGTAAAGTTGGATGATAATGCAAGGAAAACGCTGTCTGCCCTTTTGATGGTCGAAAACGGCGAAGAGAGAGATGAAATCATCTCTGACGCACTTTGCGACTGCTGGGTATCGCAGTATGAGTACGAGTTGAAAAACAGTTAAGCAAACGAGGACGGATGCAAATAGTATCCGTCCTCATATTTTAAGCCCAAAAAGAATTGACAAAATATCAAACTGTGGTAGTATAGAAGTATAATTACGAAGCTATTTTTATAAAGGAGATTATCTCCGTTTCCAAGTCACCATACGTAATCAAGACAGTTATCCCATTTTCGGGATGGCTGTCTTTTTTTATATATTTTCATACATTTTACAAGAAAAAGAAAGGAGAAATGAACTATGGCACAGCCAAAAAAGGTTTATCGCTACCTCGGCCCTATCCGTGTATATGACGACATCTCCACGAATAAGTGGGGTGGTACGACCATGGCCGTATCGGAGCGTCAGGCCCGCAACAATCTGGCGCATCAGTACAGACAGCAGCGAGGTCTGCTCGCCTGTGTGCCCGTGAAGTTGACTGGTGAGCTGACCAGCTACAACGCACCGATAATGCCGCCGTTCAGGTCCAAGCGGAGACCTTCGTATCGCGGAGGTGAAGCGCAATGATGTGGAATGGAAAGTGGAACGGAGCAAATGCCATCGTAGTTCACACGCCGCAGAGCTTTCGGTCGTTCAAGCGAGCTATCCGTTCTCTTGGCGATGTGTGGGCTGACTGGAATCATGTGTATTTCAGTCAATGCAGAGATTTGTACTCCGCAGCATACCTTCCCTGTTATCCAGACAAGAGTCCTGAAGATAGCACAATCACCTATCACTGGCTCAAGGAAACTTGGTCCAAAGAAGGGCCTCGCGCTGTAGGCATGAACATTCAATAAACGAGGAGGAGAAGCTATGTCTACACCGCTGTATGAGTTAATCGAGAGAGCCGAGCGTATGGATTCCGTCTACTCCGAGCGCTATGCCTCTTTCTCTTCTGAACAGGATAGGCGTGCGAAGCAGTGTATTGCGAAGGCTCACGAAGCTATCGAAGAGCAGCGAAAAATCTGTGAAAGACGACGCCAGCAAGCAGCCGTAACACTGTCTCGGCAACATTGAAAAGAAAGGAGTAAATTCATTGTGAAAGTAAAAAAGAAAATTCGTTACGCCGGCGAATGCTGCATTTGCCACGAACCCATCATGGTGAACGAGAAATATGTTGAGGCGACTTACGAAAACAAGCGTTGTCACCTTGGCTGCATGGAGACGGAACCGATTGAGTCGGTTCTGTCTTTTTTCGGCGTTCCTCTGTGCGTGACCAATTCTGACGGAAAGGAGGTCCACATCTATGGGTAGAAAAGGCATCATCCGCAGGGGTGATGTGTTCTGGGTCAATGCCAAGGAGATTGAGATTTATTCTCCTTGGGCACCGGAAGGAAGTCAGTTCAGAGACAAGGACGGCCAGCCCTCTAACAGCTCTGTCATCAGGGGCCACCGTCCCGCTATCGTCGTATCCGCTGATGACCTGAATCGGTACAGCAGTGTCGTGGAGGTCGTGTTTACCACGTCTTCCCCGAAGATGCAGCTTCCCTCTCATGTACTCATCACCAGCACAAGCCGCCCCAGCACGGCGTTGTGTGAGCAGCCGATGGCAGTCTCCACGAACGAGCTTGGCGCATACATCTGCCATCTGACAGATGCGGAGATGGTGGATATCGACTCTGCGCTGTATTACAGCATGGGGTTGAGTTCCCGCGTCAACGACAATGATGATAATACATGGCGTGCCCGCTACGAGACGATGCATCGTGCTTATTCCGAGATGCTCATTCATGTAATGAGAATCATGGACAGCAACATGAGAAAGGCATCGCCCTATCCTGTGGCTGAAATCGACCGTAAAGGCCGGAAAGAAAGGAGCAAGGACTGTGAATAAGCCAATTTACATCGTGTTTTCCTGCGATGCATGGAAGTCAAGAGACTCCATGCGCTTGGTCGCTGCAACGACCTCTCACACAAAGCTGAAGAAAATCGTGTCGAATTGCGTCGAGACGGAGATGTTCGAGTATGGCGAAGGCGATGCCAAGACCTCTGCTTCTCAGCTCCGCAAGGATTTCGATAACGGGCACAGCGTTCACGGCATTAACGACAGCCTGAAATACGGTTTTATTGATGTCGTTGACGATGGTGTGATGTGAGGCTGCTTCATGCAAAGAAAGGAGAAAAATCATGGGATACACTATCATTGATTCTCGCACGTTCATCAAGACGACTCGCGGCATCATTCCTTTGGCACTGGGCGGCAGCAACAACTGCACCGAGGTTATCTACGATAAAAACTCCAAACGCCGTGAAGTGCGTGAGCGTCACTGGTTCATTATGATGGGCCGTAACGCTCTGGAGCTGCCGGAAGAAGAGTTCATGGCGAAGATAAATGACACCTTCGCTGAGAACGATACCGAGTGCATGGTGTACGGCAGCAAGTGGCTCAACGGGGCTCAGACACGGAAGTGGTTCGCTCGTGCGGTGAAGGACGCCGCCTCTTTGGAGGACATCCTCGCAGGCAACCCCGGCGTCAATGACCTGAACGTAACGCTGATGCCCTACACCTCCGGTGAGCACCTTCTGTGGAAGTACGTCAGAACGACGGACGAGCTGGAGGTCTGGCTGGATGAGGCGCGTGAGATGCTGAAAGACCACGAGGACCACTACATCTTCATGTCGTTCAGCGGAACGCGGCGCGGCGAACGCCTGCGCTCCGCCCCGAAGAATACAAAGGCTGTGGATGGGCCTGTCGTGCTGAAGCATCGTAGCTATGGCTACGTAAGCGGGTTCGAGAAGTTCGGAGGTTCAAGAACGGTCCACTATGTGAAGGAAGCGTGCGATGCACTGTTGTTTACCAGCGCCGAAGATGCGTCCGAACAGCTCGGAGACCTGTTTCAGAGGTTCAATCTGGAAGTCAAACCCGCCACAGACAAGCTGATGGCACCGAAACCCTATGCGGTGATGTTCGCCAAAGGCGGTTTTTCCGGCAAGTATTTGGAGAAAATCAGTCGTAGCAGGATGCACATAACCTCATTTGCATCTTCCGCACAGAAGTTTGCCACCTTCGAGGATGCTCAGGCAAAAATCGACGCCCTCCGTGGTCGTTATACCTGCGTGCAGGATATGATTCCCATATTCATCGAAAACTAAACTTCACAATGGAAAAAGAGTCGCTTCGGCGGCTCTTTTTCTTATTTTCGGTTGTGCATATAGTTGACAAAATATCAGGTTGTGGTAGTATAGAATTATAATTACGAAGCTATTTTTATAAAGGAGATTATCTCCGTTTTCCAAGTCACCATACGTAAATTCAGACAGTTATCCCAATCTTGGGGTAGCTGTCTTTTTTATATATTTTCATACATTTTGAGTTCCCGTAAGTCCTTATTACAGGCAGGGAGAAAGGAGAAAAACAATGAGTGTCATCAACACCCGACTCGCCTATCTCTATCGTGACGCGGACAACTACAAGGTCCGGCATGAGGTCGTTTTCGCCGGCCAGATGTCGGAGGAAGAAAAGATGCGTATTATCGCCAGTCTCGATGACGGCGAATACTTCATCCCCGGCCCTCTCGGTCTGAACGACGAGCGCTTCGGCAGCGAAACGGAAGCCGACCATCCCTTCTTTGAGTTCTGCTACTTCGAGGAAACCACGGATAAGCCGACGACCGACATCACCATCGCCGAAATCGTCAAGCGGTTCGAGGACAATGCCCATCTCTGGAAGGACTACGAGACTTCCTTGGAAGACGTTGAACTCAATGATGTGAACGACATAAAGATGCCCACACCTGACCCTGAGGAAGACCTCTCCCCCCGTGCCAAGGACCTCCTGTTTGAGACGCTGGAGCTGTTCCGGAAGGAAATCGGCCCCAAGTTCTCCGACTGGAAGGATGCCGACGATTGGCTGTTCAGCAGCCTGAGCATCACCAAGGACGAGCTGCAGGCTATTTACGCCGGCCACGACGTGTTGGTCTACCGCGAGTCTGCGGCGGATTGAGAGGCTGCTATGGGTATTGGACGAGTTCTCACATGGAAGTTTGTTATCCGCGATAGCGATGGTTATACGCTTTGTGCTGACCCCAGAGCATCCGGCTACGCCTATTACTGGTCGAAAATCGACCATGATGGCGTGCAGCCCATCGTCTTCGGCGATAGGGCTCAGGCGCAGAGCTATCTCGACGCTATGCGGCACAACGAGCCGCGCAATCGCAGATGGGACCAATGTCGGGTCGAAGGCCCGTTCATGGATTTGTAAGTCAAAAAAATGAAAGGAGAAAAAAACAATGTTCAAAATCATCAGCATCGACGAAACTCAGTTTTTCTGCAACGGCTGCGGGGAGGTATTCGTGTGGGAGTTTAACACCCCCGACAAGAAGCCCCCTAAGGACTGGGATGGGCGGTACGACACCGCTTCCCTGTGCAGCATCAACGTTCCCGATTATCGTGGCGTGCCCGGACTGTACCCCGCCGGCTTCGATACCAAGCTCGCCGAATACGATAAGGCGAAGTACGAAGCCTTCCTGAAAGGCGAATATCAGCCTCCTGTGGAAGACATGGACTGGTACACGAAGGTGCCGCCCCTGCTGCGCTGGGGTTATTTCACCTGCTGGACCGACAGCCTGAACTTCCCCACCTACATCGCCACTGTGAACGGCCAGCCGTGTTTGCTGGTCATCGCAGAGGCCGGCGAGGAGATGTCCAGCAAAAAAGGAAAGCGCGATGTCGGTGTCCGCGTGGCACTGATGGACTCTGGCCGCAAGCTGGCTGAGAAGCTGAATGCGGACGAGAAGCTGAGGAAACTGCACGCAGATGTGCTGTTCCCCAAGGACACGGACACCCCGTTCTGCCAGTGGGAACTGTATGTCGCCATCCCCGTGACGGAGAATGTCACCTTTGAGGACATCAAGGCCGTAGCGGACGTGATGGACGAGTGCATCGACTACTGAGGCCCAAATGAGGGCGGAGACTTCCCCGCCCTCTCCCGAAAAAAAAGAAAGGAGAATACATTATGACCTTTAAGTCTGACAGACCTGTCGGGCGGTACTGCATTGTGCCGAATAGTTTGGTCGTGGACTACGACAAGACCATCATCTTCCGTGACCGGCGAGGTAATCCCGTGTTCACCCTGCCCAATGGCGGGAAACTGCTGATTACCGATGGGCCTCGTGCTGAACCCAAAGTCTACACCTGCCGGTTCATCGACGAGTCGCACTTCAAGCTGGCCGCAAAGGGCGAGGGTTCTTGGCCGTATCATCACGACCAGTTCGTCGAGCGTATGGAGTCCATGCGCGGCTGTACCTATCGTCCTGAAAAGTTCGACACACGGCTGGGTGTCTATCAGCGCATCTATTCTGACAGAACCCGACTGACAGAGGAAGAAAAGCCTGTCACGTTCCGTGTCATGTTGGCACAGGAGTTTGACGACTTCGAGCGCCGCTGTTATGTGTCCTACTGCCGCAGCGAGAGCGTTGTGGCCGTGTCCACCTCTATCGTGTATCCCAAGAAAGAACGCTATAAGGAGTTCATTCCTGCAAAGGAATTTCTGGAGATGCTGCACGGTGAGCGTGCGATGTCCGAAACGCTCAACAGGATGCCGCCGTTCACAGGCCTCAATATCGAGTTTATGACGGCGTTTATCGTGGACAATGATAATGACGAGAAAGGAGACTGAAAATGGAACGACTCACCATCCGCCTTCCTGATGGACAGGCCTGTGTGGACTGCAACCGGTGTAAGTCTGAGCGCACGGGCGAATCCGACGCTGTAAAGGAGATGTGCTCTACACTCTATTGCCGCAACCGGCTGAAAGACCGGCTGGCGGCTTTCGAGGACACCTTCCTTGACCCTGAAGAGCTGCTGACGCTCAGGCAGGAGAACGAGACCCTCCGCCGCATTCTGGGCGAGAGGTTTGGCCCCGGCCCCGATGCCTCCGTACCTGAACTGGTCGGAGCTCTCAGCGACAAAATGCGAGAGACGGATGCGACCATCTATGCGCTTCGGCATGAGCTGGATGTGCTCAAGTCTACCTATCGTCCGAACTGCGTCAACTGTGAGCATATGCACAAGGACAACTTCAACTGTACCGCTGTCGGCGGTTTCTGTACGGCTGTTCCTGCTGCTCATTGCCCGAAGCTGAAAGAGCTGATAGAGAAAGAGGCTGCGTCTCAGTCCAAGGAGGTCAAAGACGTCACCCATGCCGAGTTTCTGGAACGTTGGGCTGCGGAGCTGAACAACAGAAACGAACGGAGCGTTGTTCCTGCGGCTCTGGGGGCCGTCAAGGGCCTCGTAGTGGTGTATGCCGCATCGGACGACCTCGTGGAAATCGAGGGCGCTATGACGCAGGAAATCGGCGCCTTTAATGGTGTCAAGCTGACTGCGAGTAAAGCTCAAGGTTTCTACGAGACAGCCGCTGGCGAGCCGGACATCGAGTTTCGTTGGTGCGATGACAACTCTGGCGATTCTGTTTGCCCGTGGTCTGTCATCTGCAATCTCCCCCATCGGAAGTTCGACATTCTCGATGATGAGGGATATGTTTCCAGCGTTGGCGTTGTGCTGCACATTGACGACATTCCTGAGTAAGCAAGTGAGTTTCCGAAATTGAAAGGAGTATATTTTATGAACAAGAACGACAAGGGTTATGTTATCTGTGTCACACCCACCGGGAGCGACCTGCCCTTTGTGCCCAACGTGGAGCACATTCGGAGAAGTGATTCGAGCGACCTCCCAAACCGTGCGGCGGCGCGTAAGGCAGAAAAGGATGGTATCAAAATCATCCATGATATGCCCAACGTACCGGACTGGACGTACATTGACACGCCGCAGAACCGTGAGAAAATCACCGCGTGGCTGAAGGAGCATCCTGAGATGTGCTTCAAGAAGAATGAGCCTGCCGTGTCTACGCGGTATAAGGCTACCCTTCTTGTCCCTTCCAAGGATGCCGAAATGTGTCAGGAACTGCTGGATATGCCTTGTGGCGAGGAGCATATTCCCGCTGTGGAGTCCGGTATTGGCAAGTATGCCGGTGTTCGTTGCTTCGGCCTGACGTTCCCTGATGGCTATACCGCAACCGTCACTGTTTGCTCTGATGACAAGGGATTCTATGTCAATCCCGTCCTCTGGAATGAGGAAATGTCTGATGTCATGTGTCTGGCTTCTGAAAGCGAGCTGGAGGGCATCTACACCTTTGATTACTGCGACAATGTGTATGTCATGGAAGTCGTCAAAGATACGTCCACACCGGCGCTCCACGCAACTACTATCAGAATTCCTGCTGTGGTCGCAACGAAGTATATCAGCTATATGCAGGGCGAGAATGTTCCCAACAATATCATCTATGCAACAAATGTCGTTATCGCTGAATATACCAACAAGTTTGACAACGGCTTCACCGCCGTCCTTCAGATTATCCGAAGGGAAGCTAAAGTTGTTGCGAATCTCGCACTGTATGATGCGAACGGCATCAACGTCTGGAACATGGATGATGACCGTTTGTTGCTGTGTACCAGCAGGTTCAACTACGGCAACGGCACCTACGAGGTCACAATCACAGACGAGCCGGCACCCAGCGACGAGAAGCAGGGATACTGGACGGAAATCCGTCACGATTTCCGCGAAGATTCTCCCGTTGGCTACGGCGATGTTATCACCGCCGTTTCCATTGATGGCTGGCGTACTCCCGACGATGACGCTGAAGGCGAGGTCATTGCCCGTGTTTTCCTGACCAAGAAAGGTGATATGGTTATTGATTATATCAATGCCATTGCCCGCATTGATGTGCTGGCACAGGAGGCTATCGACGAAACCGTGAAGGAACTGCGCGAGCAGTTCGTCAGCGAGGAGGGTTCGAATGAGTAGACCGAAAAGAGGCGATATCATCATCGCCAAATTCGACCCCACCGACGGCGCGATGAAGTTTGGTGTCACAAGTACCCTGCTCGTTGTAAGCAACGATACGCTGCACGGAGTAACAGATTTCGTCTGGGTGTGTCCGTTGTCCTACGAAACTGAGCACGGCCCATACCATGTTATACTCGATGAGAAGACGTGTCCTCCTCGTAGCGGAACCGTCCTGTGTGAGTATGTAAGCTATTTCAACATCATGGCGAACAAGTACGATGTTGTCGGCCATCTGCCCGATGAGGTTCTCGCCAAGGTGCGTTCTGTTCTCTGTGATATTTTTTCTTGTTCTTGAACTGTGAAAAAAGCTCCCTTCGGGGAGCTTTTTCTTTATCTGAAAACGTTGACAAAATATCAAACTGTGGTAGTATAGAATTATAATTACGAAGCTATTTTTA